>PJUF01000029.1_pt1 | contig 247718 bp, 217 predicted proteins | sample 1512191 | NCBI WGS metagenome assembly PJUF01 (sample SAMN08177673, study PRJNA422409) | Feces metagenome, whole genome shotgun sequencing project. | isolation source: Chicken feces (3) enriched on wood chips | host: Gallus gallus | place: USA: Madison | collected 2015-01-15
GCCACCAACGACTGCGTCCTGGCGAACGACCGGTTGTGCACCGCCACCGTGAACCCGTTCCGAGCAAAATTGCGCGCCAGGTTACGGCCCATGACCGCCAACCCCGTCACACCGATCTGCGCGCTGCCACCTGCGACGTCGGTCATCGTCACGCCTCCTCAGCGGTCGGGGTCGCGTCGGCGGTACGCGCGGCCCGGCGGGCGGTGACCTCGCTGACCATCGTCGCGAACGTCTTCTCGGTCAGCGGGTAGACGAGCATGATCACGACGCCGATGCCGATGAACACCGCAGGGACGAAGCCCGCGATCGCGCGGATGCCGTCGAGCGTGCCCTGGGTCTGCTGCTCCGCGTCGGCGAGGTAGCCGACCATGCCCAGGCCGAAGGCCGCGGCCGCACCGCCGAGCGCCTGCCCGAGCTTGCGGGTGAACGAGAACATCGCGTACGTCGTGCCCTCGGTCCGCACGCCGCTGCGCCACTCGCCGTACTCCACCGTGTCCGCCTCGAGCGCCCACATGAGGGTGTTCACCGCGGCGATGCCGATGCCGTAGAGGCCGAAGAGCACGACCGCGAGCCAGACTTGCGACGGCGGGGTCAGCGCGATGCCGATCGCTGCGACGACCGAGGTCACCCCGGCCGCGATGTACGCCGTCTTCTTCCCGATCGCCCCGACGATGCGCGGGATGGCCGGCGCGACGACGAACATCGCGAGCGTGCTGACCACGGTCAGGACGATGAAGAGGTTGGCGTCGCCGAGCACGTCCCGGGCGTAGTACGCCTGCACGGTCTGCAGGGCGAACATGCCCGTGAGGAACGACAGCGCGCTCAGGCAGAGCATGAGCAGCGGGCGGTTGCTCCGCAGCGTTCCCATGCTCTGTCGCAGGCTCACGCGGGCCACGTCGCGCACCACGGACTCCCGCGACGTCCGGAACAGCAGCATGTACAGCCCGAACCCGATCACGACGAAGAGCAGCGTGGTCATCGTCAGCGACTGCTGCAGGTTCTCCGCGTCGCGGATCTGGGGCGCCACGACGAACGACAGCATGATGATCGTCGCCGCCGTGCCGATCATCCGGAAGCTCGCGAGCTTCGCGCGCTCCGTGGGCACCTGCGTCATGGCCGACGCGAGGGAGCCGTACGGGATGTTGACCAGGCTGTAGGCGAGGCCGAGCAGCGCGTAGGTGATGTAGGCGTAGATGAGCTTGCCGGTCCCGCCCAGCCCGCCGGGGACCGTGAACGTCGCGACGCTCAGGAGCAGCAGCGGCAGGGAGCCGAACAGGAAGAACGGCCGGAACTTGCCCCAACGGGTCATGGTCTTGTCCACGACGCGGCCCGCGTAGATGTCCGCGAACGCGTCCCAGGCACGCACGACGAGGAACAGGGTGCCGGCCGCCGCGGGCGAGATCCCCACGACGTCCGTGTAGTACAGCAGCAGGAACATCGACGTCATGGAGAACGCCAGGTTGTTGGCGGCGTCCCCCGCGGCGTACCCGAGGAGCTGCGAGCGGCGCAGCCGGCCCGATGAGGTCGGCTCGCCGGGGGTGCTCGAGGTGGTCGGGGCGGGGGTCGAGTCGGTCGGAATGGCGGGTGCGTCAGCGACGGTGCTGGTCATGGCCGGTCCTTGGGTCGGTGCCGCGACGTGCGGCGAGGTCGGGGGTCGAGTCGGCGGGCGCTGGTCAGGCATCGCGGTTCCAGCGGCGACGCAGGGCGTGCGCGGCAGCCTTGGGCCGACGGTCGCGGGTGAAGACGCCCTTCTTGTTGCCGTCGACGCGGAACACGCTCGCCGACGCCGTCGCGAAGTCGGCGAAGTTCCAGACCTGCTCGCCGACCACGGCCGGGACGCTGTCGAAGACGCGGTGGTTCATCTCGAGGTACGCGACCTGGTACTCCTCGGACCAGGGCTGGGGCGTCAGCGAGTGCACCCCGGCGACCGTGTCGGCGCCGTACTCCGTGATGATGATCGGCTTGCCGTCGGTCGCCCACTGCTCGAGCTCGGCACGCCAGGCCGTCTCCGCGGCCTCGAGGTCACCGGTGTTCACGTACCAGCCGTAGTACCGGTTGAGCATGACGACGTCGCCGAGCTCGCTCACCTTGCAGGCGCCGTGCGGCGCGAGCATCACGTTGACGAACCCGACCGGTCGGCTCGGGTCCAGCTCGCGCGTCAGCGTGAACAGCGGCTCGAAGTAGGCGCGCGCGGCGTCGGTGTCCGACTCCGGCTCGTTGGCGATCGACCACAGGACGACGCTGGGGTGGTTCTTGTCGCGCGCGACGAGCTCGCGGATCGCCTGCGCGTGCGCCTCACGGCTGACGTCGTTGATGGTCTCGGGCGAGAAGGTCGTGTAGTTCTGCCCGCCGAAGATGCCGCCCGCGAGGCCCATGTTCTGGCCGACCGCGGCCACCTCGTCGATGACGACCAGTCCGAGGCGGTCCGCGTAGTCGTAGACCTCCTCGGCGTACGGGTAGTGCGACGTCCGGAAGGAGTTCGCGCCGATCCAGCGCATGAGCTCCATGTCGTGCACGAGGAACGCGTCGTCGTGCCCCTTGCCGCGGACAGGTGTGTCCTCGTGGCGTCCGAACCCGGTGAAGTGGAACGGCGCGCCGTTGATGAGGAACTCGGTGCCACGCACCTCGACCGTGCGGATGCCGACCGTCTGCGCGTACTGGTCGAGCACCTCCCCCGCGGTGGAGCGCACCTCGACCTGAGCCACGTGCAGGTAGCCGTCGCCGGGTGCCCACAGGTGAGCGTCCGGCACGACGATCTCGCCCGCGGCTCCCTGGCTGCGGCCGACCTCGACGCCGTCGGCGTCGTGCAGGACGACCTCGACGGTGTGCTCGTCGTCGCCGGCGATCTCGACGGCGTACGCGACGACTCCGTCGCTCCCCCGCACGTCGGTCGTCACCGTGATGTCCTCGACGCGCGTCTGGGGGATCGCGCAGAGCCACACCGAACGGGCGAGCCCCGCGTAGTTGAAGAAGTCGTGGAAGTACTGCTGACGACGACCGTTCGGCGTCTCGTGCACGACCCCCGGCGGGATCGTCTGGAAGGTCAGCTCGTTGTTCACGGCGACCGTCACGCGGACCTCGTCGCCCGGGGTCACCAGCTCGGTGATGTCGGCCTCGAACGGCGTGTACCCGCCGACGTGCCGGACCACCTCGGTGCCGTCGACCCACACCGTGGCCGCGTGCGTCGCGCTGTCGAACCGCAGCACGACGCGCTGCCCGGCCCAGCCGCGGGGCACGCGCGTCGTCGTCTGGTACCAGGCGTCACCGACGTGGTCGCGCCCCTCGGTCCCGACGAGGATGTCGTTGTAGCTCGCGGGGACGGGCATCTCCCGGGCGTGCTCGAGCGGCCCGCCGAACCACTGCTCGTCGGCGCCGACCAGCGCGGGGTCGAGCCGGAAGCTCCAGAGGCCGGCCAGCGACCTGCGCTCACGGGTGGGGGTGTCCTGGGGACGAAGCATCAGTGCTCTCCTCTCGGTGCCGCGGTGGACCGCCGGCTGACACCCATTGGGAGGCCGCGACCGTGGGCATGACAAGCGGTTGCCATGACTTGCCGCGCGAACTAGCGTGCGTCCATGCTCGGCTCGGAGGACGAACGCCGCAGCCCGACGATCTACGACGTCGCGACCGCCGCGGGCGTCGCGCCGTCGACCGTCTCGCGTGCGTTCTCCCGCCCGGGACGCGTCAACGCGGAGACCGCGGCACGCATCCGCGCCGTGGCAGACGAGCTCGGCTACCGCGCCAACCCGCTCGCGCGCGCCCTCCCGACGGGCCGGACGTCGCTGCTCGCGCTCGTCGTCTCCGACGTCACGAACCCGTTCTTCTTCCAGATCATCCGCGGCGCCCAGGAGGCTGCGGACGCCGAGGACCAGACGTTGCTCGTCACCGACGTGCTCGAGTCCGCGACGGCCGAGCGCAAGGCGCTGGAACGGCTCGTGCCCCTGGTCGAGGGCGTCGTGCTGGGCACCTCGCGCATGTCGGACTCGACGATCCGGGTGCTCGCCAAGCAGCGTCCGACCGTCGTCCTCAACCGGGTCCTCGGCGGCATCCCGAGCGTCGTCACGGACAACGCGCGCGGGATGCGGCGCGCGCTCGAGCACCTGGGCGAGCTCGGGCACCGCAAGATCGCCTACGCCGCCGGCCCCGAGGCCTCGTGGGCCGACGGCATGCGATGGCGCGCGATGCGCGAGGCCGGCCACGAGCTCGACCTGCGGGTCCACCGGATCGGGCCGTTCGCCCCGACCCTCGCGGGCGGGCTCGCCGCCGTCGGGCCGCTGGCGGCGAGCGGCGTGACGGCGGTCGTCGCGTACAACGACCTCGTGGCGATCGGCCTCCTGCAGGGACTTGCCGCGGCCGGCGTGAAGGTGCCGCAGCGCGTGAGCGTCGTGGGCTTCGACGACATCTTCGGCGCGGAGCTGTGCAGCCCCGCGCTCACGACGGTGGCCGCTCCGCTGCACGCGCTCGGCCAGCACGCGGTGCGCACGCTGCTGCACGACATCCGCGCCCGGACGCCGCAGCACACCCGGCCCGCCCTGCTCCCCGCGCAGCTCGTCGTCCGCAGCTCGACCGCTCCCCCGCCCCGCGGACGTCGCTGACCCAGCAGCGCCACGCGGCCGGCGGGGCAACTCGTGGCAACCGATTGCCACGACGACCCGTCGCACGGCTCAATCGTGAGGAGCCCGGCGCACCGCCGCGCCGCGACGAGGAGAAGTGACGATGACCGTTCCGACAGCCTGGCGACGCCGTGACCCGGCGCCCGCCGTCCGGGTCGTGCACCTCGGGCTCGGCGCGTTCCACCGCGCGCACCAAGCCTGGTACACCGACCGCGCGAACGCGGCGGCTCCGTACGACACCTGGGGCATCGCCGCCTTCACCGGCCGGTCCGCCGCGGCGGCGCGCGCGCTCGCCGCGCAGGACGGGCGGTACGTCGTCCTGACGCGAGCGGCCGACGGCGACACCGCCCAGAGCATCGACGCCCTCGTCGAGGCGCATGACGGCGCCGACGTCGACACGTGGCGCGCGCTCGTCGCACGCCCGGAGGTCGCCGTCGTGACCCTCACCGTCACGGAACGGGGCTACTGCCTCACGGCCGACGGGCGGCTCGACCTCGACGACCCCGCGGTGCAGGCGGACATCGCCGCGCTGCGACGTGGCGACGCGACGGCGGCGACCACCGCGCCCGGGCGGCTCGTCGACGGGCTGCGCGCACGCCGCGCTGCCGGCGCGGGCCCGCTCGCGGTCGTCTCGTGCGACAACCTGCCCGACAACGGCAGCGTGACCCGCACGGTCGTGCGCACGCTCGCGTCCCAGGTGGACACCTCGCTCACCGCCTGGATCGACGCGACGGTCTCCTTCGTCTCGACGATGGTGGACCGCATCACCCCCGCGACGACCGATGCCGACCGCGACACCGTGCGGCTCCTGACCGGCCGCATCGACACGTCCCCCGTGGTCACCGAGCCGTTCGCCGAGTGGGTGCTCGAGGACGCCTTCCCGGCCGGGCGGCCCGCGTGGGACCTCGTCGGCGCCCGGCTCGTCGACGACGTGCGTCCCTACGAGCAGCGCAAGCTGTGGCTCCTGAACGCCGGGCACTCGCTGCTCGCGTACACCGGTCTGGCCCGCGGCCACGCGACCGTCGCGGAGGCGTTCGCCGACCCCGCCTGCCGGACCATGCTCGACGAGCTCTGGGACGCCGCACGGCCGGTCGTCCCGCTCCCGGCGGGCGAGGTCGACGACGCGCTGGCCACCCTGCGCGAGCGGTTCGCCAACCCCCGCATCGAGCACCGACTCGCCCAGATCGCCTGCGACGGCTCGGTGAAGCTCGGCGTCCGCGTGCTCGCCGTCGCCCGCGCACGACGCGCGGCGGGGCTTCCCGCCGCACCCGTGCACGCGCTCGTCGTCGGCGCGTGGGCACGGCACCTGTCCGACGAGAGCGGCAGCGACCCGGGCGCCGAGGCGCTCGCGCGAGCCCTCGCCGCCGCCGACACACCGCGCGAGCAGGCCGCGCTGCTGCTCGACACGCTCGCCCCCGACCTGCGCGACGAGACCGACCTCGTCGCCACTCTCGAGCAGGCGCTCGCCGGCTCGAGCCAGACCGTCTGAGACCCGAGGAGCCACCGCCATGAAGATCGTCGCTGCCGACGTCGTCGTCACCAGCCCGGACCGCAACTTCGTCACCCTCAAGCTCACGACCGAGGACGGCCTGACCGGCCTCGGCGACGCGACCCTCAACGGGCGTGAGCTCGCGGTCGTGGCCTACCTGCGCGAGCACGTCGTCCCGCTGCTGATCGGCAGCGACGCGAGCCGCATCGAGGACACGTGGCAGTTCCTGTACCGCAGCGCGTACTGGCGTCGCGGTCCCGTGACCATGGCCGCGATCGCGTCGGTCGACATGGCGCTGTGGGACATCAAGGGCAAGGCCGCCGGCATGCCCGTCTACCAGCTGCTCGGCGGCGCGTCCCGCACCGGCCTGCTCGCCTACGGGCACGCGTCGGGCAAGACCAACGACGAGCTCTTCGACTCGATCCGCAGCCACCAGGAGCAGGGCTATCGGGCGATCCGCGTGCAGACGGGCGTCCCGGGGCTGAAGTCGATCTACGGCATCGCGTCGAACGCGACCTACGAGGCCAACTCGGGCGTCCGGTACGACCACGAGCCGGCGCAGCGCGGCGCACGCCCCGCCGAGGAGGACTGGGACACCCGCTCCTACCTGCGGCACGTCCCGACCGTGTTCGAGGCGGTGCGCAACGAGTTCGGCCCCGAGCTCCCACTGCTGCACGACGGCCACCACCGCATGACGCCCATCCAGGCGGCCAGGCTCGCGCGCTCGCTCGAGCCGTACGACCTGTTCTGGCTCGAGGACGTGACGCCCGCCGAGAACCAGGAGGCGCTGCGCCTGGTCCGCCAGCACTCGACGACCCCGCTGGCGATCGGCGAGATCTTCAACACCGTGTGGGACTACCAGATGATCATCCGCGAGCAGCTGATCGACTACGTGCGCTCCGCCGTGACTCACACCGGCGGCATCTCGCACCTCAAGAAGGTGCTCGACTACGCCGCGCAGTACCAGGTGAAGTCCGGCATGCACGGACCCACCGACGTCTCCCCGGTCGGCATGGCCGCCGCGATGCACCTCGGCCTGGCGATCCACAACTTCGGGATCCAGGAGTACATGCAGCACGGCACGCGCACGAACGAGGTGTTCCAGCAGTCGTTCACCTTCACCGACGGCTACCTGCACCCGGGCGACCAGCCCGGTCTGGGCGTCGAGCTCGACGTCGACGAGGCGGGCCGCTACCCGTACGAGCAGGCGTACCTGCCCTACAACCGGCTCGCCGACGGCACGGTGCACGACTGGTGAGCGCGCCCACGCCCGTGATGCGGGTTGTCGTCATGGGCGTCTCCGGCTCCGGCAAGTCGACCGTCGGGTCGCTCCTCGCGCGTCGCCTCGGCGTCGAGTTCATCGACGCCGACGGCCTGCACCCCGCGACGAACGTCGCGAAGATGGCGGCGGGAACGCCTCTCGACGACGCCGACCGCGAGCCGTGGCTGCGGGACGTCGCGCGTGAGCTCGCGGCGGCTCGCGGCGGAGCGGTGGTCGCGTGCTCGGCGCTGCGCCGTCGCTACCGCGACACCCTCCGGCGCGGGGTGCCCGGCCTGGTGCTCGTGCACCTGGTCGGGACCCGCACCCAGCTCGCCGCCCGGCTGGGCGCTCGGCTCGACCACTTCATGCCCGCGTCGCTGCTCGACACCCAGCTCGCCGCGCTCGAGCCGCTGCAGGAGGACGAGGCCGGCATCGTCCTCGACATCCGTCAGCCTCCCGACGCCCTCGCGGACGAGGCGGCACGACGCGTGCGTGTGCCCTCCCCCGAGCCCGCCACCCCGCTGCCCCCGCGGTGCGACCACGCGCAGGTTCGTCCCGCCGCGGCGGGGTGATGCCGGCCCCGGGGCCCACGACGCACGAGACCCCCGCACCCGAGCCGGGTGCGGGGGTCTCGTCACGCGCAGGACGCGTCAGTCCAGGTAGTCGCGCAGGACCTGGGACCGCGACGGGTGACGCAGCTTCGACATCGTCTTGGACTCGATCTGACGGATGCGCTCACGCGTCACGCCGTAGACCTTGCCGATCTCGTCGAGCGTCTTCGGCTGACCGTCGGTCAGGCCGAAGCGCATGGACACCACACCGGCCTCGCGCTCGCTGAGCGTGTCGAGGACCTGGTGCAGCTGCTCTTGCAGGAGCGTGAAGCTCACGGCATCGGCGGGCACGACGGCCTCGGAGTCCTCGATGAGGTCACCGAACTCGCTGTCGCCGTCCTCGCCGAGCGGCGTGTGCAGCGAGATGGGCTCCCGACCGTACTTCTGGACCTCGACGACCTTCTCCGGGGTCATGTCGAGCTCCTTGGCCAGCTCCTCCGGCGTGGGCTCGCGGCCCAGGTCCTGGAGCATCTGGCGCTGCACACGGGCGAGCTTGTTGATGACCTCGACCATGTGCACCGGGATGCGGATGGTGCGCGCCTGGTCGGCCATCGCACGCGTGATGGCCTGACGGATCCACCACGTCGCGTAGGTCGAGAACTTGTAGCCCTTGGTGTAGTCGAACTTCTCGACCGCACGGATCAGACCGAGGTTGCCCTCCTGGATCAGGTCCAGGAAGAGCATGCCGCGGCCGGTGTACCGCTTGGCGAGCGAGACGACCAGGCGCAGGTTGGCCTCGAGCAGGTGGTTCTTGGCGCGACGGCCGTCCTGCGCGATCCACTCGAGCTCACGGCGCGCCTTGGGCTCGAGCGTGATGCCCGCGTTGAGCCGCTCCTCGGCGAACAGGCCGGCCTCGATCCGCTTGGCGAGCTCGACCTCCTGCTCGGCGTTGAGGAGCGCGACCTTGCCGATCTGCTTGAGGTAGTCCTTGACCGGGTCGGCCGTGGCACCGGCCGTGACGACCTGCTGCGCCGGGGCGTCGTCGTCGTCAGCGTCGGAGTAGACGAACCCCGAGTCCTCGGACTCCTCGCGCGCGGCGGCGGGCTTGGCCTCGCCCTCGTCGTCCGTGGCGGTCTCGGTGTCCGTGTCCGCGTCGGCCTCGACGACCACGTCCTCGAGCGCGGCCACGTCGACGTCCTCGATCTCGACGTCCTCGCCGTCGGTGGGGATGTCGTCGTCCTTCGCCGCCTTGGCGGCGGGCTTGGCAGCAGCCTTGGTGGCCGGCTTGGCGGTCCGCGTCCTCGGCTTCGCCGCGGGGGCGTCCTCCTCCGCGCCCGCCGTCGTCTTCGCGGCGGCAGTGGCGGTGGCGGGCTTGGCGGTGGCGGGCTTGGCGGTGGCGGGCTTGGTGGCCGCGGGCTTGGCCGCGGTGGAGACGGCCGCCTTGGCGGTCGGCCGGGACTTGGCGCTCGTGGCCGCGGCGACACGCGCCGGGGCCGCGTCGCTCACCGTCACGCCGGCGGTCGCGAGTCCGCGGACCACGGCCTTGAGGCGCTTGGCGTCCTCGACGCCGGCCTGCTCGCACGCCGAGCGGACCTCAGCGGCACCGACCGAGCCGTGGGTGCGGCCGCGGACCACGAGGTCCTGGAGCGCGGGGTGCTCGAACTCGCGCGGAAGCGCGGGATGCGGGGTCTGGGACGTCACGAACGACCTTTCGGCAGCACGACACCGGAGATGGAGCCGGGTGGTAGATGGATATTGTACCGAGCGGAACGCGTGAACGAGCCGTCCTGCGCACGCGAGTGCTGCAGCGGCGTCGCCCGCGGGTGGCTCGGCGTCGCGCAGTCGGGGCCGCGCGGATCACCGGAGATGGCGTCCTCTCACGCGGCCTGTCGTGTGGCGGCGCCGGGACGTCCGAACCGTCTAACGTCCGAGGGGCCGGGAGGATTCCCGACCTGCGTCACCAGCTTCGCGCGACCGTGCCCGCCGTGACAGCGCGATGGGCCACGGCCCGGGCGTTCGCCCGGCGGTCCGCGTGTGTCAGCGCGTGGTCGGCTTGACCGTGAGCACCGGGCACGGGGCGTCGAAGAGCACACGTTGCGCGTTGGCGCCAAGGATGAGCTTGCCGACGGGGCTGCGCTGACGCAGGCCGATGACCACGAGCTCGGCGGAGACCTCCTCGGCGGTGGCGATGAGGTCGTCGGCGACGTCGCCACCCTCGAGCAGGCGCACCTCGTGCGCGACGCCCTTGGCGGCGAGGTCCTCCCCGACCTTGGCGAGGTCCGCCTCCGTCGCGGCCCGCTGCTCGGCGGGCTCGTCGTCACGCACGCTGACCACGACGACGACATCGCGTCCGCGGATCCCGGCCTCCTGGACTGCGGCGTCCAGTGCGGCACGCCCTTCCGGCGTCGCCAGGTAGCCGACCACGATGCCCATGCTGAGCTCCTCTCGATGGCCCGTGCCAGGACCGTACCGCCGCCTGGCCCCTGACTCCACCTGCGACGACGCGCGTCGTCCCGGACGCGACCGCACCAGCCCCCCGCGCGACCCGCCGATCGGGCTCGACGCGTCACCGCGCAGATCCGTTCCCGAGCCCCTGCCCCTGCTCCGGCGGACCCACCAGCGGGTCGGCCTCACCACCGTGCGGGCCTTGCGGGTCCAGGTCCTCGTCCCATTCGCGGCCGTCGTCGTCCGGCGGGTCGGGGCGGCGCGTCCAGCCCGGTCCCAGGCCGGCTGCGAGCGCCGAGTCGAGCAGGGTGGCGAGCCGGTAGCCCGGGTCGTCCTGCAGCGCACGGTCGAGCAGGATCTGGGCGCGGGCACCGTCCCCGCGCCACCACGCGAGCAGTGCCAGCAGCGACAGCGCGGGAGCCTGCGCGTCACGACGCCCGTGCGCGACGAGCGCTTCGAGGGTCTCCTCGTGGAGCCTCACCATGCCTTCCGGAGCGGCGATGCCCGTCGAGGTGCCCATGATCCGCCCGGTGACCTCCCCCATCGCGAGCTCGACGCCCGCGTCCGGGTGCCGCCCGCGCACGCTCCGCTCCGGGAGGTCCCCGGCGCCCGGGACGAACGACGCGAGCACCGCATCGCGGACCCGCCGGTCCTGCAGCCCCGCCTCGAGCCGACCCCACGGCGCAGGAGCACCCAGCTCGGCGCGTCCCGCGACCAGGTCGACGGCCGCGCGCCAGGCCGCCACCGAGCCGAGCCGCCAGCGCTCCAGGGCATCCGGACCATCGGCGACGGCCGCGAGCCCGCGCTCCTGCCACCGGCGGCGGGTGCGGGCCACGACGCGACGGCGTTGTGCGTCCGCGGACGGGATGCGCACGAGGTCGTCGCGCGACCCGGCGACCGTCGCCCCCTCGAGCACCATCCGCGCGGACACCTGTGTCGACTCCAGCTCGCGCAGCGGGCGACCGCCGGGTGGGCAGCACGAGCGGGCGCAGTCGAACGACAGGTAGCCGTCCGGTGTGACGACCCAGACCGGCACCTGACCGAGCGAGACGTCCGACGCCTCCCGGTAGTGCTCGACCGCGCGCAGCACGCGCAAGCCCACAGGTCCCGGGTCGAGGCGTGGGTCGACGTCGGCGTAGACGACGAGCACGGTGCTCTGCGCGCCGTCGCGTCCCATCGTCGCGACCACCGCCCGGGCGACCTGCGCGCCGACCTCCTCGTCGCCGAGCGCGGCCAGGTCGACCCGCATGACCACCCCGACACGACCACGCGGGGCTCGCAGGCTCACGGCCACGGCGCTGTCCCGCGGCCGGAAGCCGAGCCGGTACGGGAGCAGGGAGATGATCTCGCGGGGTTCGCTCACCCGCAGCGTCGAGGTCGCCGTCATGCGTGCACCTCACCGCACCGGCAGTCGGTCGCGAGCGTCCGTACTGCGCACCTGTGGAGCAGCCGCCGCGGCGCGGGGCCTGGGGTCGGGTCGCGCGCGGCTAGGCTGACGCGGTGCGAGACAGCCTGCTCCCGACCGTCGGCACCCGCGTGAGCAGGCGTTCCGCCGGCCTCGGGGTGCTCCTGCTCGCCGCGGTCCTCGTCGTCGCCGGGTGCTCGAGCTCGGAACCGGCCCGCCTCGACACCGCGGGCGCGACGACCGATCAGCCGCTCCTGACCGCCGAGCCGACCGCCGACGCGACGTTCGAACCCCTCGACGACGAGCAGGCGACCGTCGGCGAGCTCGCCGACGGCTTCCCGAGCGATCTGGTCCCGCTGCCCGGCGACGCCGACATCCTCGTCTCGTCGGCCGTGCCCAGCGCGGACGGCGCCTTCACGGACATCAGCCTCAACCTGCGCACGACCCTGTCGGCCGAGGACCTCATGGCCAGCCTCGGCACCTCGCTGACCGGTGCGGGGTTCACCCAGTCCCCCGTCGCGTCACCGCCGGCCGGGGTGGCCGCGCAGTCGACCTTCGCACGCGGTGCGGGCGAGGTCGTCACGGTCGCCGTGCTGGACCGCGACGGCGTGCGGACCCTCACGCTCGGGGGCCGCATCGCGGTCGCCTAGGCTGCCAGGATGAGCACGCAGCCCTTGGCAGTCGACGGCGCGGACGTCCCCGCCGGCGCCCTCGTGGACCTCGAAGACGTGCGCGCCGGAGTCGACCACGTGCTCGCCGAGCACGTCGTCCGGCTGCGGGTCGAGCTCGCCGCCGTGAGCTCCGACGCCGGCCGTCTCGCCGACGCCGTCGAGGCGATGCTCTCGGGCGGCAAGCGGCTGCGCGCGGCGTTCTGCTGGTGGTCGTGGCGCGCGCACGGCGGGCAGCCCGGGACTCGCGAGGCGGCAGCGGTGCTCCGCGTCGGCGCGGCGCTCGAGCTGTTCCAGGCCGCGGCGCTCTTCCACGACGACGTCATGGACGACTCCGACACGCGCCGCGGCAAGCCGGCCGCGCACCGCGCGTTCGCGGCGCTGCACGACGAGCTCGGGCTCGAGGGTGACGCCGAGCACTTCGGGACGTCGTCCGCGATCCTGCTGGGCGACCTGGCGCTCGTCGCGAGCGAGCAGGTGTTCGCCGCCGCCCTCGCCGAGGCGCCGCTCCCCCGCGCGCTGCGGGCCCGTGGCGTCTTCGACCTCATGCGCACCGAGGTCACGGTCGGCCAGTACCTCGACGTGCTGGCGCAGTCGCAGCCCTGGGGCGTGGACCCCGCCGCCGACGAGGAGCGTGCGCGCGAGGTCATCCGCGCGAAGTCGGCGCGCTACAGCGTCGAGCACCCGCTCACGCTCGGCGCCGCGCTCGCCGATGCCGACGACGCCGAGCTCGACGCGGTGCGTGCGCTCGGGCTGCCGCTCGGCGAGGCCTTCCAGCTGCGCGACGACGTGCTCGGGGTCTTCGGCGACCCGGCGACGACCGGCAAGCCCGCGGGTGACGACCTGCGCGAGGGCAAGCGCACCGTGCTCGCCACCCGCGCGCACCGGCGCGCGCTGGAGCGCGGTGACGCGGCGACCGCCGAGCTGCTGCGGACGAGCCTGGGTGAGCGGTCGCTGACCGATGAGCAGGTCGCGGTCCTGGCGGACGCGATCCGCTCGACCGGTGCCGTCGAGGAGGTCGAGCAGCTCATCGACGAGCTCTTCGGCGTGGCGCTCGACCGGCTGACGGCGCGCTCGTGGCGCCAGCCGGCCTCGGACGTGCTCGTGCGCCTGGCGCACGCAGCGGTCGACCGGCGCGCCTGATTCCTCGCTCGCACGCCCGGCACCCGGTACTCAGGCGTCTGCGTGCTCAGGCGTCTGCGTGCTCAGGCGTCGGGGCTAGAGCTCGGCCTGGGCGCGGCGGCGGATCTCGGTCTTCTGGCCGGCGCGCAGCGCGTCGATCGGGGTGCCGGGCAGGGACTCGTCAGGCGTGAAGAGCCAGACGATCGCCTCCTCGTCGGAGAACCCCGCGTCGGCGAGCACCGTCAGCGTGCCCTGGAGCCACGGCAGGGCGGCCCACTCACCCGTCGCGGCGGCGTCCTGGTGGCCGGGCACGAGGAAGCGCTCAGGCACCGACAGCACGCGCGGCTCGCCGCGGCGCACGCCGACGAGCTTGCGCTCCTGCAGCAGGCGGCGCACCTTGCCCACGTCGAGGCCGACGCGCTCGGCGACGTCGGGCAGGGTCAGCCAGGAGTCGACGAGGGTGTCGACGGCTGCTGTCGTGGGTTCAGAGGTCTCGCTCACGGCCCCAGCGTACGCAGGACGTCGCGGTTCTCCCGTCTGGACGGTCGGCGGGCGGACGGTCCACGACGCCGAGAGTCCGGCCACTCGGGTGAGCGCGGCGGCGTGGGGTTTCCACCTGACGGCGCGTCGGCTAGGTTCACTTCTGTCACATCCGTCACAGCAGTCACACCCATGGACTCGCGTCACATGGCCGAGGGGGACCCTCATGAGCACCACCAGCGCAGCCGCACGTCGCGGCGTCCACGCCCGGCGAGCAGCGGGCGGGACCGGCGCGACCCTGGCGCTCGTCGCGATCTCGGTCTCCGCGTCACCCGCCGCGCACGCCGACGACGCCTACACGGTGCGTCCGGGCGACACGGTCAGCCACATCGCCGCCCGCACGGGCGCCTCGGTCGCGGCGATCGCGCGAGCCAACGCCCTCGCCGACGTCTCCCGCATCCGCGCCGGCCAGGTGCTGTCGATCCCGTCGGCCTCCGCCCGGACGCCGCGCACCCCGGCCGCACCCGTGAGCTCGACGTACACGGTGCGTGCGGGCGAGACCGTGACAGGGATCGCCGCGCGCCACAAGACGACCGTCAAGGCCATCATCTCGGCCAACTCGCTGCGCGCCGACGGCCTCATCCTCGCGGGCCAGAAGCTCACGATCCCGGGCGCCGCCGGGGCAGCCGCACCCTCACGCACCCCCGCCGCCACCGCGACGACGTACACGGTGCGCGCGGGCGACACCGTCTCCGCCATCGCCGCGCGCCACGGCACGACCGTCAAGGCGATCGTCGCCGCCAACGGCCTGGGCCCGAGCGCCATGGTCCGCATCGGCCAGAAGCTCACGCTCGCGGGCGCGTCCTCGTCGTCGCCCGCGCCTGCTCTCGTCGGCGACACGTTCGCCGGCCGGACCTACGCCCGGGACGTCGTCGACGCCGCCAACGCCAACAAGCGTGCGCTGCTCGCCGCCGGCGTCCCCTCCAAGGCGCACATGCAGGCGAAGGTCGCCGCGACGGCGCGCGCCTACGGGCTCGACCCGGCGCTGGCCCAGGCGATCGCGCTGCAGGAGTCGGGGTTCAACCACACGGCCGTCTCCCCCGCTAACGCGATAGGCACGATGCAGGTCATCCCCTCGTCGGGCGACTGGGCGTCGAGCATCGTCGGTCGCCAGCTGAACCTGCTGGACCCGGACGACAACGTCGTGGCCGGCGTGGTCATCCTGCGCGCGCTCGTCCGCATGTCGCCGGACCTGCCGAGCGCCATCGCGGGCTACTACCAGGGCGCGGCGTCCGTCCGGAAGTACGGCATGTTCGCCGACACCCGCCGCTACGCGGCCAACGTCCAGACCCTCATGACGAGGTTCCGCTGAGCGTGCGCGAGCTCGCGGGAGGAACCGCGCAAGTCGCAGCCGTGACGCGGGCCGCAATACCCGGACCTCGCACGTCCCGAACGTAGACTCGCCGCGTGGGAACCACCGTCACCGATCCGCTCGTCGGCCGCCTGGTCGACGGCAGGTACGAGGTCGTCTCCCGCATCGCGCGCGGCGGGATGGCGACCGTCTACCTCGCCGTCGACCGGCGCCTCGACCGCGACGTCGCGCTCAAGGTCATGCACGCCCACCTCGCCGAGGGGACGTCGGGCGCCGACTTCGTCGCACGCTTCCGGCGTGAGGCCCGCGCGTCCGCACGCCTGACCCACCCGGGCCTCGTCGGGGTGTTCGACCAGGGTGTCGACGGCGAGACCAGCTACCTGACGATGGAGTACGTCGACGGCGCCAACCTGCGGCGGCGGCTCGCCGAGCAGGGCGCGCTCAGCGTCGAGGAGTCGCTGCGCGTCGCCGAGTCCGTGCTCGACGCGCTCGCCGCCGCCCACCGCACCGGGCTCGTGCACCGCGACATCAAGCCGGAGAACGTCCTGCTCGCCACCGACGGCAGGATCAAGCTCGCCGACTTCGGCCTGGCACGCGCGGTCACCGAGGTCACGTCGACCACGACGGGCACGGTCCTGGGCACGGTCGCCTACCTCGCCCCGGAGCTCGTCGTGCGCGGTGCGAGCGACGCCCGCACCGACGTGTACGCGTGCGGGATCCTGCTGTACGAGATGCTCACGGGCCGCCAGCCCTTCGTCGGCGAGACGCCGATCCAGGTGGCCTTCCAGCACGTCAACTCCGACCTCCCGGCCCCGTCCGACGAGGTCGACTGGCTCCCCGTCGAGGTCGACGACCTGGTCCGCGCGCTCGCGGCACGCGACCCCGACGACCGTCCGACCGACGCAGCGGCCGCGGTGACGCTGCTGCGCCGGGTGCGCAGCGAGCTCGACGCCGAGCTGCTGACGCGCCGCGCGGACGTCGCACCGTCGATCGTGCTGCCCGCCGCGACCGACCCCGACGAGACTCCCCTGCCCGACGGGCAGGACGCACCGCCGAGCGAGGCGGCCGACGAGCCCGAGGAGGGCGAGACCGGCGCCACCGTGCGGCTCGAGGACCTGCCGCGCGGCTCGACCGTGGCCCTCCCGATCGGCCTGGGCGCCGCGGTCACGGTCCCTCCGCGGGAGCCCGAGGCCGACGGCGGCACCGCTCGGCCGCGGCGTCGTCGGCTGCTCGCGATCGCGCTCGTGGTTCTCGTCCTGCTGGCGACCTCGGGCGCGGGCTGGTGGTACGTCGCCGCCGGCCCCGGCGCCTACACGACCGTCCCCGCGATCGGCGGGAAGAGCGCCGAGGCCGCGGCCGCGGCGCTCGACGCGGTCGGGCTCGACGTCCGGACGACCTCCGACTTCTCGACCACCGTCGAGAAGGGTCTGGTCGTGACGTCGCAGCCCGCGCCTGGCGAGCGGGTCCGCAAGGAGGGCACGGTCGAGATCACGGTCTCCAAGGGGCCCGACTACGTCAAGGTGCCCGACGGAGTCGTGGGCGTGCTCCAGGCGGACGCCGCCGCGGCGCTCGAGGCGGCCGACCTCGAGGTCGAGTACGCCGACGCGGTCTACGACGACAAGGCCGGTCTCGGCGTCGTGCTGACAGCCCTGCTGCCCGACGGCGAACCCGCCAAGGCCGGCGCTCAGGCGGTGCGGCACTCCGTCGTCACGCTCACGGTGTCCAAGGGCCCCGCCCCGGTCACGGTCATCTCCGTGGTCGGCGCGACGCTCAAGGACGCGAAGGCGCAGCTCGGCGACCTGGGTCTGAAGGTCACGTCGTCGGAGGCGTTCAGCGCCGACGTCAAGGCGGGCACGGTCATCAGCCAGACCCCGAAGGGCGGCACTGCCGGGCACCGGGGTGACACCGTCGAGCTCGTCGTGTCCAAGGGTCCCGAGCTGTTCGAGGTCCCGAACGTCATGCGCAACGGCGTCGGCTCGGCGAGCGACACGCTCACGGCCGCGGGCTTCAAGGTCAAGGTCGTGCACGCGGCCACGTACTTCGGTCTCGGCTTCGTCGTCGGTCAGGAGCCCGGCGGCGGGTCGATGCACCCCAAGGGCACGACGATCGTCCTGACGATCACCTGACACCCCCGCCTCACGCACCACCCGCGGGCGACGCCCTGCCTCGGACGCGCCGCGAATGACGACGAAGGGGCCGGTCCCGCCTGAGCGGACCCGGCCCCTTGCGCGCACGTACGAGAGCTACGAGGCGCGCAGCAGCTCCACGACCTGGAAGGCGAGCTCGAGCGACTGCTGGTGGTTCAGACGAGGGTCGACGAGGGTCTCGTAGCGCTCCGCGAGCCGCTCGTCGTCGATCTGCTCCGAGCCGCCGAGCACCTCGGTCACGTCGTCGCCCGTGAGCTCGATGTGCAGGCCGCCCGGCACGGTGCCGAGCGAGCGGTGCACCTCGAAGAAGCCCGCGACCTCGTCCATGACGTCGCTGAACCGGCGCGTCTTGTAGCCGTTCGCGGACGTGATGCCGTTGCCGTGCATCGGGTCGCACACCCACGTCACAGGACGACCGTCGGCGGTGACCTTCTCGACGAGCTGAGGCAGGTGGTCGCGGATCTTGCCCGCACCCATGCGCGTGACGAACGTCAGGCGCCCCGGCTCCCCCGTCGGGTTGAGCTTGTCGATGAGCGCGATCGCGTCGTCGCCCGTCGACGTCGGGCCGAGCTTGACGCCGATCGGGTTCTGCACCCGCGAGAAGTAGTCGATGTGCGCGCCGCCCAGCTCACGCGTCCGCTCGCCGATCCACACGAAGTGCGCCGAGCAGTCGTACGGCAGCCCCGTACGGCTGTCGATGCGGGTCAGCGGTCGCTCGTAGTCGAGCAGCAGGCCCTCGTGCGACGAGTAGAAGTCGACCGTGCGCAACGCGTCGAAGTCCGCACCGCACGCCGCCATGAAGCGGATCGCGCGGTCGATCTCGGCCGCGATCTCCTCGTAGCGCTTGTAGGCGGGGTTCGTCGTGAAGCCGCGGTTCCACTCGTGCACCCGCAGCAGCGACGCGAAGCCCCCGGTCGTGAACGCGCGGATGAGGTTCAGCGTCGACGCGGACGTGTGGTACGCCTCGAGGAGCCGCTGCGGGTCCGGGGTACGGGCCTCTTCGGTGAAGTCGAAGCCATTGATGATGTCCCCGCGGAACGCCGGCAGCGTCACGCCGTCGCGCGTCTCGGTGCCCGACGAACGGGGCTTGGCGTACTGCCCGGCCATGCGGCCCATCTTCACGACGGGCAGGCTCGCGCCGTACGTCAGCACGACCGCCATCTGCAGGATCGTCTTGATCTTGTTGCGGATGTTGTCGGCCGTCGCCTCGGCGAACGTCTCGGCGCAGTCGCCCCCCTGCAGGAGGAAGGCCTCGCCTCGACCCGCCGCGGCGAGCTGGGCGCGCAACGCGTCCGCCTCGCCCGCGAAGACCAGGGGCGGCAGCGCCGCGAGCCGCTCGGTCGCGCGCGTGAGCGCGGCCTGGTCCGGCCAGGCGGGCTGCTGCCCGGCCGGCAGGTCTCGCCACGCGTCGAGACCCGCGACCACCGTCGCGTCGGGCTCGACGCTCACGAGTGGCTCGCCGGGACGAGGGACTGGCCGATGTCGGCCAGCAGCTCGCCGAACCACGGCTGCGACACGTCGAACGCCTTGCCGCCCGCGATGCGCGGGAACTCGATCGCGCGCAGCACGTCGCCGCGCTCCTCGTCGTGCCCGATGACGCCGGCCTCGCCACGCAGCGCGCACTCGACGGCCAGGTCCGTCATCGACTTGATGAGGCGCAGGTCCTCGGCGTTGGCCGCGGCAGCACGCGAGTAGTAGCCGGACTTCTGCACCATCGTCTTCTCGGCGCCCAGCTTCTCGGCGAACTGCTTCGCGAACCACTGGCCGGGGTTGATCGTGTCGAGCTTGACGTGGCCGAACGGGTCGCGCTCGGGCGGCGTGCCGGCCTTCGTGAGCTGCTCGACGATCTCGTGCATCCCCGCGCCCTCGGACAGGAAGATGTTGACGTTGCCCTGCGTGTCCATGATCGCCTTGAGGCGCTCGGCCTCGGCGTCGATGTCGAGCGCGAGCTCGGGGACGAAGACCGCGTGGATGTCCCAGCGCTCACGCGTCAGGCCGATGCCCGGGACCCACTCCTGCTGGTCCAACCACTTGCGGTACTCGACCGCCGCGGCGGCCGTGAGCCAGCCGCAGTGCCGACCCATGACCTCGTGCACGATCAGCATGCGCGGGCCCGAGCGGTGCTCGCCGATGATGTTCGCGGCGAAGCCCGCGGCCTCCTCGGCCGCGGTCCACGCGCCGAGCGACTGACGGATCGGCACCACGTCGTTGTCGATCGTCTTGGGCAGCCCGACCACGGTCAGGCCGTAGCCGTTCTCCGCGAGGTAGGCGGCGAGGTCCGCGGCGGTCGTGTTCGTGTCGTCGCCGCCGATCGTGTGCAGCACGTCGACGCCGTCCGCCTTGAGCTGGTCGGCCGCGACCTGCAGCGGGTCCTGGCCCTCGGCGACCAGGCCGCGCTTGACGCAGTCCTTGGCGTTGGTGAGCTTCACGCGCGAGTTGCCGATCGGCGAGCCGCCGAAGCGGTGCAGGATCCCGGCGTTCTTGCGCGTCTGCGCGTCGATGACGATCTTGTCGCCGCGCAGCAGCCCGTAGTACCCGTGCTCGTAGGCGATGATCTCGACGTCCGGCGCGATCTCGGTGTAGCGCTCGATGAGGCCACCGACGGCGGACGAGAGGCACGGGGCGAAGCCACCCGCGGTGAGGAGGGCGACGCGACGGACCGACATGACAAACACCTTCCGTAGAGCTGCAGGGGGCCCCTGCGGGGACGCTGGCGACCCTAGGTCGCGTTCTTCACGCGCTGCCAGGACTTTCAGCGGGACTGGTCACGGAGCGCTCGGCCCGGCGACGACGACCGCACGTGGCGGCCGACGACGTCATCCTACTGACGGCTCGGCCTCGTCCTGCGGGGGGACCGGAACCTGGACGTCCGGCACCGGACGACCACCCGGCGCGGCCGTGCGCGGCTCGTCGGCCGCCGGCTGGGACTCGGTCACACCGGCCGCGATGCGCGCCTTCTGGGTGGCCGCGTACACGTCGACGTACTCCTGGCCGGACAGGCTCATGATCGCGTACATGATCTCGTCGGTGACCGAGCGCAGGATGAACCGGTCGTTCTCCATGCCCTTGTAGCGCGAGAAGTCGAGCGGTTCCCCCACGACCATGCCGATGCGCATGACCTTCGGGATCCGCTTGCCGACGGGCTGGGCGATGTTCGTCCCGACCATGGCGACGGGGACCACGGGTGCCCCGGACTCGAGCGCGAGCCGCGCGATGCCCGTCTTGCCGCGGTAGAGCCGCCCGTCGGGGCTGCGCGTGCCCTCGGGGTAGATCCCGAACAGGTCGCCCTCCTCGAGCCGGCGCAGACCGGTGCGCAGCGCCGCCTCGCTCGCCTTGCCGCCACCACGGTCGACCGGGATGGTGCCGACGCCGCGCATGAAGCCCGCCGTCAACCGGCCCTTGAGGCCCCGCCCGGTGAAGTACTCCTGCTTGCCGATGAACACGAGCTCGCGGTCGAGCATGAGCGGCAGGAAGAACGAGTCGATGACAGCCAGGTGGTTGCTCGCGAGGATCGCCGGCCCGTCCGCGGGCACGTTGTGCTCGCCACGGATCCACGGCCGGTACACGAGGTGCAGCAACGGACCCACGAAGATCCGCTTCATCAACCAGTAGAACAAGGGGTCACCTTCCTGCACCGTCGACGGTCCGGCCCGCCGGACGACCAGTCGGTCGCCACGGACCGTCGGGACCGCACGTCCGACTCTAGAGTGCTCTCATGGCTCCTCGCTCCGACCGACCCGACGGGCGACCCGACGAACCGGTCGACGACGAACGGTGGGCCCGCATCGTCGCGGAGCTCGGCGACGTGGACTCCGCCGCCGACGCGACCGCCGCCGGAGGGCTCGACTTCCCGGTCGCGCCCGGCGTCGAGTCGCCGTTCGGCGACCGCTCGCGCGTCGTGCGACCGGCGGCGGGCGACCCGTCCGACCCGCTGGCGTCGGCGTCGGGACGGGACTGGGACGGCACCGCGCAGTACGACGAGGCGGAGAGCGGCGTCGACGAGCAGGAGGGCTTCGTGGCGCCCGACCCGGGCCCCGTGCTCGGCGGCGACCCGCTGCTGACCATGGCGTGGTTCGCCGCGGCCGGGATGCCGTTGCTCCTGCTCGTCCTGCTCATCGCGTGGCGCGACGCGCCCGCGGCGCTGATCCAGGCCGCGTGCGTCGTGTTCGTGCTCGGCGTCGCGGTGCTCGTGTGGCGCATGCCGCCGCGCCGCGAGCGTCAGGACGACGACGGCGCGGTCGTCTGAGCTGCCGCCGCCCGGCCGTGCGCCGGGCGGCGTCCCGCGACCCATGGCGAGCGCCCGGTCGCCTACAGCCGCGCCAGGTCGGCCGCGCCGACGATGCCCGCGTCGTTGCCCATCGAGGCGATCACGATCGTCGCCTCTGGACGGTGGCCCCGAGCGGAGAGCTGCTCGGCGAAGCCCTTGCGCGCGGGCTCGAGCAGCAGGTCACCCGCAGCCGCGACACCGCCGCCGATGACGACCATCGCGGGGTCGAGCAGCGCGGCGACCGACGCCGCGCCCTCGCCGATCCACCGGCCGAGCTCGGCCAGGAGGTGCACCGCGAGCTCGTCGCCCTCCTCGGCCGCCTTCGTCACGTGCGGGCCGATGATCGCGTCCGCGCGACCGCCCGCGAGCTCGACGATCCGGCGGGCGCGGTCGGGGTAGGCCACGGCCGCGGCCTGGGCGTCACGCACGAGCGCGCTGCCCGACGCGTACTGCTCCCAGCAGCCCTCGTGCCCGCAGCCGCAGTAGTGCCCGCCCGGCACGACGCGCATGTGGCCGACCTCGGCCGCGACGCCCGCGAACCCGCGCACGAGTGCGCCGTTCGAGACGACCGCGCCGCCGAGCCCGGTCCCGATGGTCAGGGTCAGCATGTCGTCGACGTCGCGCGCGGAGCCGAACCGGAACTCGGCCCAGCCCGCGGCGTTCGCGTCGTTCTCCACGACGATCTCGAGCTGGTTCCCGACGAGCGCCGCGACCTTGTCGCGCAGGGGGTACTCACGCCACGCGATGTTGGGGGCGAACAGGACGCCCGAGCGGTCGGCGGCGACGAACCCCGCGGCGGCGAGCCCGATCGCCTGCACCGGGTACTGGGCGCTGAGCTCGGCGTACGCGTCGGCGATCGCGGCGTCGATGCTCGCCACGTCGTCCGGCTCGGTGTCGCGACGCGTCTGGGCCAGGATGCGGCCCTCGTCGTCCACCACGCCGGCGGCGATCTTCGTCCCGCCGATGTCCACACCGATGGCGTGCATGCGTTCGTGCTCCCGAGATGAGTTGGTGGCTGATCGTGCGACCGACGGCGCAGGCTCACGCTAGCGCCATCGACCCGCACCGCCGCACGTGCGTCCGCGCGTGGCGACCCAGCGAGGCTAGCCCCCACGAGCGTCCCCTGAGTCGGACGCACGTCCCGTATCCTCGTCGGACCCGTCACCTCTGCCACTGGAGTCAGAATGGTCGAGTTCAGCACCCCATTGCTCGTCGAGGTCGCTCCCGACCGCAATCTCAACGACCTGTTCGCCGAGCGACTCGCCGCGGACCCGGACGGCGTCGTCATCGAGCACAAGACGGAGCAGAGCGGTCCGTGGATCCCCATCACCGCGCGCGAGCTCGACGCCGAGATCGCCGCGGTCGCCAAGGGTCTCGCTGCTCGGGGGGTCGAGCCCGGTGACCGCGTGGGCATCATGTCGCGCACGCGCTACGAGTGGTCGCTGCTCGACTGGGCGATCTGGGCGGCGGGGGCCGTCCCCGTCCCGCTGTACGAGACCTCGTCGGCGGAGCAGGTGTCGTGGATCCTCACGGACGCCCACGTGACGCTTCTCGTGGTCGAGAGCGCCACGCACGCCGCGACGGTCGACGAGGTCCGCGCGGACGTCCCGGACCTGCGCGAGGTGCTCGTCATCGACGACGGTGCGATCGACACGCTGGTCACCGCGGGCGCGGACGTCGCGGACGACGAGCTGGCGCGACGCCGCGGGCTCGCAGACCTGTCGAGCCTGGCGACCGTCATCTACACGTCGGGCACGACCGGTCGGCCCAAGGGTGTCGAGCTCACGCACGGCAACTTCTACGAGCTCACGGTCAACGCGGTCGAGGGGCTCAAGGAGGTCGTCTCCGACCCCGGGTCGCGCACGCTGCTGTTCATGCCGCTGGCGCACGTGTTCGCGCGCTTCATCCACGTCCTGTGCATCCCCGCCGGCGCGGTGCTCGGCCACTCCCCGGACACGCGCACGCTGATCGAGGACCTCGGCTCGTTCCGGCCCACGTTCGTGCTCGCCGTGCCGCGCGTGTTCGAGAAGGTCTACAACGGAGCCGAGCAGAAGGCCGCCGCCGGCGGCAAGGCGGCGATCTTCCAGCGCGCGGCGAAGACGTCGATCGTCTACTCGCGCGCGCTCGACGACCCGCGCGGCCCGAGCCCGTGGCTGCGGCTGCAGCACAAGGTCGCGGACGTCCTGGTGCTGCACAAGCTCCGGGCGCTGCTCGGCGGCCAGGCACGCTGGGCGATCTCGGGCGGCGCACCCCTCGGCGAGCGGCTCGGCCACTTCTACCGCGGCGTCGGCCTGCGCGTGCTCGAGGGCTACGGGCTCACCGAGACGACCGCACCCGCGACGGTCAACCGTCCCGAGGGCACCAAGATCGGCTCGGTCGGCCTCCCGCTGCCGGGTTCCGCCGTGCGGATCGCCGACGACGGCGAGATCGAGGTCAAGGGCGTCCAGGTGTTCCGCGGCTACCACGGCAACCCCGAGGCGACCGCCGAGTCGCTCGAGGACGGCTGGTTCCGCACGGGCGACCTCGGCTCGCTGGACGAGCAGGGCTTCCTGTTCATCACGGGCCGCAAGAAGGAGATCATCGTGACGGCCGGCGGCAAGAACGTCGCCCCCGCGGTCCTCGAGGACCGGCTCCGCGGCCACCCGGTGATCAGCCAGGTCGTCGTCGTCGGCGACCAGCGGCCGTACATCGGCGCTCTCGTCACGCTCGACGCCGAGGGTCTGCCCGGCTGGCTCGCGGCGCACGGCAAGCCCGAGCTCACGCTCGATCAGGCCGCGCAGGACCCGGACGTGCTGGCCTCGATCGACAAGGCGGTCGCGCGCGCGAACAAGGCCGTCTCGCGCGCCGAGTCGATCCGCAAGTACCGCATCCTCCAGGGCGACCTGACGATCGCGAACGGCTACCTCACGCCCAAGCTGAGCGTGAAGCGCTCGCTCGTCCTCAAGGACTTCGAGGCCGACGTCGACGCGCTCTACGACCAGGGCACGGGCGGGCACGACGTCGCCTGAGCGTCGTCGCGAGCCCTGGTCGGCACGCAGGAGCACGGTGGCAGCGGGCGGAGGGACCTGACGGTCTCGCCGCCCGCTGTCGTCCTCCCCCGTGCTCGCGGGTCTCAGCCTCCCTCGGCGAGCCGCAACGGCGGGACGAGGTGCAGGTCGGCGAGCGTGCCGAGCGCGCGACGTTCCGCGTCGTCGAGCTCGAACGGCACCGGCGCGCGGCTGTCCCGCGCCGGTCGCTCTCGCTCACGCGTGCGCTCCCGGTCCGCCCGTGCGGGCACCTCGAGGACGAACGTGACGACGCAGTCGGCGCAGGCGGCCGGACGAGCGGTGCACCCCTGGCAGTCGATGATCATGCGCCGGACGCTAGGGCGGACCACCGACACGAGCTCCAAACCGGGGGTCACGCGTGGTGCAGGCGCGCGACCAGGGTCGCGGACGGCACCACGTGCGCGCCGCGCGCCTCGACGTCGCGCGCGACCTCCTGGTCGCTCGTCACGACCACGACGACCCGCCCGGTCGGCTCGGCCTGGACGAGCCGCCGGATGAGGTCGTCGGCGATCTCGCCCACCGAGAACCGGACCCGGATGCCCCGTGCGAGCGCGGTGGCGGGCAGCGGCGTGGGCTGGCCGTCGAAGCAGCACGTGACCTCGGCACCCGATCGCGCCGCCAGCGCCCCGAGCCCGTCGACCAGCAGACGGCGCTGCTGCTCGAGCGTGAGGTCGGGGTAGGCGGTCTTGGTGACGTTGTAGCCGTCGACGACGAGGTGCGCGCGCGGCTGGCGCAGCAGCTCGTCGAGCAGCTCCGGGTCGTCGACGAACCGCCCGCGCGAGCCGACCCGGCCGACCGCGGGCACCTGGGGCGGTGCCACGAGGTCCGCCGGCAGGTCGGTCGTGGGGGCCAGCGCGAGCTCGGACCGCAGACCGCTCGCCGCGTCGACGATCGTGTCGAGCAGGAGCCGCACGCGGGCGTCGGCGAGCTTGCGCGCGACGCGGAGCTCGGCACGCGCGGCGGTGCGCTCGGCGTCGGCCGCGCGCCGCTCGTCCGTCGCGACCTCGAGCGCCGTCGCAGCCTCGTCGCGCGCCGTACGCGCCTGCTCGAGCAGCTCCTGCGCCTCGCTGAGCGCACGCCGGCCCTCCGCGCGTGCCCGGTCGGCGTCCGACCGCAGCCGTCGCGCCTGCTTGCGCAGCGTCGCGAGCTCCTCGTGCGCGCCGTCACGCTCCTCGCGCACACGAGCCAGCTCGGCCGTGGCGCGGTCCAGATCGGCCTGCGACGGCCCGGGCCGCGCGGACCCGTGCGGCCCGGGCCCGTGCGGTGCGGACGCGGCGGGCGGCGGCACGAGTGGCTCCCACGGGCGGGCGTACAGCCACGCACCGGCCGCCGCGGCCAACGACGGCTCGAGGTCGCTCGACGCGTCGAGCCGCGCGGGACGGTCGTCGACCGCGTCGTCGGGCACGCCGTCAGTCGTGGTGGGAGGCGTGCCGTCGCACGTGCCGGGGGCGCCCTCGTCGACCGTCGTGTCGTCGAGCGGCCCGTCCGCCGTCGTGTCCTGCGCCGTCTCCGCGATCGTGTCGCCGGTCGTCTCTGTCGTGGTGTCCGCTGTCGTGGTGTCCGCTGCCGTGTGCACCGCGACGTCCGCGACTCCGAGGCGCGAGGCCAGGTCAGGGTGCTCCCCTGCCCAGGTGCGGCAGACGCGCGCCCTGAACGACTCCTCCTGCAACGCCGACCACAGCGGCACCGCACCGGCGACGGCGCGCTTCGCGGGCGCGAAGGCGGCCACGCGACGCAGCGTGGCGGGGACCGCGGCGGGGTCGTAGCCGGCCAGCGTCCTGGCCGCCAGCGCGACGATCTCGGCGCGCAGCGCTGCTGGGACCTGCGCGTCGTCGGCCATGCGGTCACCCTAGGCCGCGGTGCGCGGCGTCGCGCGCACGGCCGGGCGCGCTCTGCGCGCCGTTCGCGACACGCGGACCGGTGCCGCGCGAGGCGTGTCGGACAGCGCGGGTACCGTCACCGGCATGTCGTCGAGCCTGCACCGCCTGCGCCCGGTCTGGGCGGGAGCGGCGACCGACGGCACGGCAGTGCAGCTCGCCCTGGACGAGATCGGCACGCCGCTCAGCGAGGTCACGTTCGTCGTCGTCGACCTCGAGACGACCGGCGGAACTCCCGCGGAGTGCGCGATCACCGAGATCGGTGCGGTCAAGGTGCGCGGCGGGCAGGTGCTGGGCGAGCTCCAGACGCTCGTGGACCCGGGCGGTCCGGTTCCCCCGTTCATCCAGGTGCTGACCGGGATCACGTCGTCGATGCTCGTCGGGGCGCCGCGGATCGACGAGGTCCTCCCGTCGTTCCTCGAGTTCGCGCGCGACGCGGTGCTCGTCGCCCACAACGCGCCGTTCGACGTCGGCTTCCTGCGGGCCGCGGCCGCGCGGACCGGGCACGCGTGGCCCGGCTACCGCGTGGTCGACACCGTGCGGCTGGCCCGCCGCGTCGTGACGCGCGACGAGGCGCCGAACCACAAGCTCAGCACTCTCGCCGCGCTGTTCGGCGCGGCAGTCACCCCCAACCACCGCGCGCTGGACGACGCCCGGGCGACGGTCGACGTCCTGCACGCGCTCCTGGCCCGGCTCGGCCCGCTCGGGGTCACGCACCTCGAAGACCTGGCGACCGCGACCGACCCTGTCCCGCAGGAGGTGCGCCGCAAGCGGACGCTCGCCGACGGTCTGCCGGACGCGCCGGGCGTCTACCTGTTCCGCGGCCCGCACGACGAGGTGCTCTACGTCGGCACGTCGACGACCTCGCTGCGCACGCGCGTCCGTTCGTACTTCACGTCGTCGGAGAAGCGCAGCCGCATCCAGGAGATGGTGCGGATCGCCGAGCGCGTCGACCCGGTGGTGTGCGCGACCCCACTCGAGGCTCGCGTGCGCGAGCTGCGCCTGATCGCGGAGCACTCCCCGCGCTACAACCGCCGCTCGCGCTTCCCGGAGCGGATGCCCTGGGTCCGGCTGACGAGCGAGCCCTACCCGCGCCTGTCCGTCGTGCGGGAGGTGCGCGACGAGCCTGGCGCCACCTACGTCGGCCCCTTCGGCTCGCAGGGCGCGGCGACCCTGGCTCTCGAGGCCCTGCAGGAGAGCTTCGCCGTCCGGCAGTGCACGCGGCGCCTGCCGCTGGTCGCGCCCGCGGCGGCGTCCGCCTGCGCCCTGGCGGACATGGGCCGGTGCGGCGCCCCCTGCATCGGCGAGCAGGACCAGCACGGCTACGGCGAGGTCGTCGAGCGCGTCCGCGCCGCGATGCTCGGCGACCCGGCGCCGGTGGTCGCGGCCCACGCGGAACGCATCGAGGCGCTCGTGGACCAGCAGCGTTTCGAGGAGGCCGCGACCGTGCGCGACCGGCTCGGCGCCTTCCTCCGGGGGGCCGCACGTGCGCAGCGGGTCGGGCCCGTCGCGCGGTGCGAGGAGATCGTGGCGGCACGACGCGCGGACGACGGCGGCTGGGAGATCGTGCTCGTGCGCCACGGCAGGCTCGCGGCGACCGCACGCGTGGACCGGATGACCGACCCGCGTCCGACGATCGCGACGCTGCGCACCACGGCCGAGCACGTCGCGGCACCGGTCGTTCCTGCGCCCGCGGCGCACCCCGAGGAGGCGGACCTGGTCCTGGACTGGCTGGAGCGACCGGGCGTGCGGATCGTCGACGTCGTCGGCACGTGGGCGCTGCCCGTGCGCACCGCGCTCGGCGACGTCGAACCCGCCGCCGCCATCGCGGCGCACGCAGCCGCCGTCCTCGGGCGCCCGGCGCCGAGGCCCGCCGACCGCCCCCACGCCGAGGCACCCGGGTCGGTCGACCTGACGCGCCACGCGGCGATGCCTCGCACGGCGTGAGCGGGTCGCGGCATGATGACCACCATGCTGACCGCCATCGTCCTCATCGAGACCGACGCCGCGCGCATCCCCGAGGTGGCCTCCGCGATCGCCGACATCCGCGGCGTGAGCGAGGTCTACTCCGTGACCGGCGAGGTCGACCTCATCGCCCTCGTCCGTGTGCGTGAGCACGACGACCTCGCCGACGTCATCGCCGACCGCGTGAGCAAGGTCGAGGGTGTGCTCCGCACCCAGACGTACATCGCCTTCCGCACGTACAGCCAGCACGACCTCGACCAGGCGTTCGCTCTGGGGCTCGAGGACTGAGGGCGCGCCCGGACCGACCACGGACGACAGACTGCGCCGACGCGCGGTGCGGACTACGCGCTCGCGCGCTGCCAGCGCTCCAGGGCCGCTCGCGCGTCGCCGCTGTCGACCGAGGCGCGAGCGTGCTCGACCCCCGCAGCGAGCCGCTCGAGCAGCGTCCCCTCGCCCGTCCCTGCCAGGGTGCCGTCCGCGACGAGCGCGGCCGCCGCGTTGAGCAGCACGGTCTCGCGCACCGCCCCGGGCTGACCATCGAGCAGGGCACGGGCGACACCGGCATTGTGCGCCGCGTCGGCACCGCGGAGCGCCGCGAGCTCGACCCGCTCGACACCCAGCTCGCGCCAGTCGACGAGGTGCTCGGTGACCGCGCCGCCCGTGACCTCCCAGATGCGCGTCGAGTCGGTGGGTGCGATCTCGTCGAGCCCGTCCTCACCACGGAAGACCAGAGCGCTGGTCCCCCGACGGGCGAGCACGCCCGCGATGAGCGGGCCCATGCGCCCGTCGCCGACGCCGATCGCGGCGGACGCCGGCTGCGCCGGGTTGGTGAGCGGGCCGAGAAAGTTGAACGCGGTGGCGATGCCGAGCCCCGCGCGCGCGACCGCGGTGTGCCGGAACGACGGGTGGAAGACCTGCGCGAAGCAGAACGTGATGCCGGCCTCGGCCGCGATCTGCGCGACGCGCTCGGGCGAGTGGTCCAGCCGGATGCCGAGCTGCTCGAGCACGTCCGCTGAGCCCGACGACGACGAGGCCGCGCGGTTGCCGTGCTTGACGACGCGCAGCCCCGTGCCGGCGATCACGAGCGCGGCCATCGTGGAGATGTTGACGGTGTGCGCGCGGTCGCCGCCGGTCCCGACGATGTCGACGCTGCGGCCGGGCACCTCGATGCGCTGGGCGTGCGCGAGCATCGTCTCGGCGAGGCCGGACAGCTCGTCGACCGTCTCCCCCTTGGCGCGCAACCCGACCAGGAAACCGGCGATCTGCACGGGTGACGCCTCACCGCGCATGATCTCGTCCATCGCCCAGGACGCCTGCGCGGACGTCAGGTCCTGCCGCGCGACGAGCCCGGTGAGCAGGTCCGGCCAGGTGAAGGCGCTGCTCATCCCGCGACGGCCCGCGACGCCAGGAGATCGACGACCGCGGTGTGGAGCTCGCGCGGGTCGAGCGGGCGGCTCACGGTCGCGTCGGCGTTGGACCACGAGGCGAGCCAGGCGTCCTGCGGCCGGCCGGTCAGGACGAGCACGGGAGGGCAGCGGTAGACCTCCTCCTTGAGCTGACGGCCCAGACCCATGCCGCCGAGCTTGTCGGCCTCGCCGTCGAGGACGAGCAGGTCCACGCCCCCGGCCTCGGTCGTCGCGACCACCGCTGCGGGCGTCGCGGTCTCGACCCACTCGATCTCAGGCGCGCCGTGCTCGAGCCGCGGGCCGATCGCGAGCCTGACCTGCGCGCGCACGTCGACGTCGTCGCTGTACAGGACGATCCGCGGTCCGTGGGTCGCGGCGGCTGGGTCGTGCGCGGTGCTCATCTGGGTCCTCACTCGTCTCGGCAGGCGTCGTGAAGCATCTTGGCACGGCGTGATGCAGGACACGACGAGGCGTCCGGCACGAGCGTGCCGACACGTCGCCCGCAGCATGATCACGGGCCTCGCACAGGGCTCTCACACGGTCATGATCCTGACGGTGTGACATTTACCGCCCGGCACGCGTGGGTCCAATGGCCCATGCGGGCGCTCTATCCGCCATAATGGCGACCGTGTCGACCGCAACGGCTGCCCCTCGCACCGCCCCCCACGTGAGCGTCAACCGACCGAACCCAGTGTCGGTCGGGACGATCGTGTGGCTGGCCAGCGAGCTCATGTTCTTCGCCGGCCTCTTCGCCATGTACTTCACGGTGCGTGCCGCCGTCCCTGACGAGTTCGCCGAGCAGACCGCGAAGCTCAACCTCACGTTCGCGGCGATCAACACGACCGTCCTGGTGCTGTCGTCGGTGACGTGCCAGATGGGCGTGTGGGCCGCCGAGCGCTTCCAGCCGGTGCGCAGCGGCTCGCTGCTGCAGGTCAACCGCTGGGGCATGAACGAGTGGATGACGCTGACCTACCTCATGGGCGCGTTCTTCATCGGGGGCCAGATCTTCGAGTACGCCGAGCTCGTCGAGCACGGCCTGACGATCTCCTCGAGCCCGTACGGCTCCGTCTTCTTCCTCACGACCGGCTTCCACGGGCTGCACGTCGTCGGCGGCCTGATCGCCTTCCTGTTCCTGCTGGGCCGGTCGTTCTCGGCCAAGCGGTTCGGTCACCACGAGGCGACCACCGCGATCGTGACGTCGTACTACTGGCACTTCGTCGACGTCGTCTGGATCGCGCTGTTCGCGGTCATCTACCTGCTGCGCTGAGCCGCACGCCCCGCCCCACTGACCCACCGAAGCGAGACGAGGACCGATCCGTGAAGGCACTCGCAGCCCGCAGGCACGACCGGCGCGCACCCGCGATGCTGCTCCTGCTGGCGCTGCTGCTCGTCGGTGCGGTGTACGCGGTGGTCGCCCCTTCGTCGGCCGAGGCCGTCACGAAGACCGCGACCGCTGACGACATCACCGCCGGCGAGAAGCTGTTCCAGGCCAACTGCTCCACCTGCCACGGACCGTCCGCGTCCGGCACCGACAGCGCGCCGTCCCTCATCGGCGTGGGCGCCGCCGCGGTCGACTTCCAGGTCGGCACAGGCCGCATGCCCATGCAGATGAGCGGCCCGCAGGCACAGGCCAAGCCGGTGCAGTTCACCGACGAGCAGATCGGCCAGCTCGCCGCCTACGTCGCGACGCTCGGTGCCGGCCCGGCCATCCCCACCGCGGAGATGGTCGACCCCGCGCTCGGCAACCCCGCGTCCGGCATGGCCCTGTTCCGCACCAACTGCGCGATGTGCCACAACGCCGCTGGCGCCGGTGGCGCGCTCTCGCAGGGCAAGTTCGCGCCGAACCTGTGGGAGACGACGCCCACGCACCTCTACGAGGCGATGCTCACGGGCCCGCAGTCGATGCCGGTCTTCAACGACGCGAACCTCACGCCCGAGGAGAAGCGCGACATCATCGCGTTCATCGACGAGCAGGGCGAGGGTTCACCGGGCGGTCTCGACCTCGGCTCGCTCGGTCCCGTGAGCGAGGGCCTGTGGGCCTGGGTCGTCGGCCTCGGCCTGCTGCTCGGCATCTCTGTCTGGATCGGAGCGAAGTCCTCGTGAGCACCCCCCACGACCACGACCGCGACCTCGCGGTGCACGGCGACGGCCACGGCGAGCTGCCCGCGCGGTTCGACAACCCGGGACTGCACGAGCACCAGCCCCGCCAGGCGGACATCGACCCGAAGACCAACAAGCGCGTCGAGCGCCAGGTCCTCGCGCTGTTCACGCTCTCGATCCTGGGCACGATCGCCGTCATCTGGGCCTACTTCGCCCTCCCCCCGGGCGACACCGTCGGCTCGATGCGCCTGTCCAACCTGGTGCTCGGCCTCGGGCTCGCGGTGTGCCTGCTCGGCATCGGCATCGGCGGGAACTACTACATCAAGGTCCTCATGAGCAATCGTGAGTACGTCGAGGAGCGCCACGAGCTGCGCTCGTCCGACGAGACCCGCGAGATCGCCGTGCAGATGCTCAAGGACGGCGGCGAGGACTCCGGCCTCACGCGGCGCGGTGCGCTCGTCGGAGCCGGCGTGACCGCGCTCGCCCTCTTTCCCCTGTCCATCCTCGTGCCGCTGATCGGCAACGTGGGCGAGGACTGGAACGTGCGCAAGTTCAAGCACACGATGTGGAAGAAGGGCACGCGCCTGCACACCGACCCGACGAACCGTCCGATCAAGGCGTCGGACGTGACGATCGGCGACGTGTGGCACGTCATCCCCGACGGTCTCGACAAGGTCGAGCACGGCATGCTCGACGAGAAGGCCAAGGCGATCGTGCTGCTGGTCCGCATGGACCCGCGCGACATCAAGTCGGACCAGTCCCCCGAGGGCGAGACTTGGGGGCACGAGGGCATCGTCGCGTACTCGAAGGTCTGCACCCATGTCGGCTGCCCCGTCGCTCTGTACGAGCAGCAGACGCACCACCTGCTGTGCCCGTGCCACCAGTCGACGTTCGACGTGGCCGACAGCTGCAAGGTCGTGTTCGGCCCGGCGAAGCGCCCGCTGCCGCAGCTGCCGATCACCGTCGACGACGAGGGCTACCTGATCGCGCAGAGTGACTTCGCCGAGCCCATCGGCCCGAGCTTCTGGGAGCGTGCGACCAAGTGAGCGACCTCAAGACTCCCCCGACCCGCACGGCGAAGGCGGCCGGCGCCACGGCCGACTACCTCGACCAGCGCACCGGCATCGGCGGCGCGGTCAAGTTCTTCGCGCGCAAGGTCTTCCCGGACCACTGGTCCTTCTTCCTCGGCGAGATCGCGCTCTACAGCTTCGTCACGCTGCTGATCTCGGGCGTGTTCCTGACGCTGTTCTTCGTCCCGAGCATGGCCGAGACGCATTACGAGGGCCCGTGGCCGTCGATGAACGGCGTCGAGATGTCCGAGGCCATGGCCTCGACGCTGCGCCTGTCGTTCGAGGTGCGCGGCGGCCTGCTCATGCGGCAGATCCACCACTGGGCGGCGCTCATCTTCATGGCGTCGATCGTCGTGCACATGATGCGCGTGTTCTTCACGGGCGCGTTCCGCAAGCCGCGCGAGATCAACTGGGTGGTCGGCTTCGTGCTGATGATCCTGGGGCTCGCCGCCGGATTCTCGGGCTACTCGCTGCCCGACGACGTGCTCTCCGGCAACGGTCTGCGGATCACCGACGGTGTCGTCAAGGCGATCCCGATCCTCGGCTCGTTCCTGTCCTACTTCGTCTTCGGTGGCGAGTTCCCGGGCCACGACCTGATCCCCCGGCTGTTCACGGTGCACATCCTGCTCGTGCCCGGGTTGATCCTCGCGCTCGTCGGGCTCCACCTGTTCCTCATGGTGATGCACAAGCACACGCAGTACCCGGGCTCGGGCCGGACGAACTCGAACGTCGTCGGCTTCCCCGCTCTCCCGGCGTATGCGGGCAAGCTGATGTTCAACCTCTTCGTGGTGTTCGGCGTGATCGCGCTCATGGCGGGCACGATGTCGATCAACCCCGTCTGGAACTACGGCCCGTACGATCCCTCGCCCGTCTCCGCGGGAGCCCAGCCGGACTGGTACATGCTGTTCCTCGAGGGTGCGCTACGCCTCATGCCAGGGCAGACCGAGTTCATGATCGGGCAGTACACGCTCAGCCTGAACGTCCTGATCCCGGCGATGATCGTGCCGGGCATCCTGTTCACGCTGCTCGCCGCGTACCCGTTCATCGAGGCGTTCGCGACGGGCGACAAGAACGAGCACCACGTGCTCGACCGCCCGCGCAACCGCCCGTTCCGGACCGCGTTCGGCGTGTCGCTGCTCGTGGCGTTCGCGATCCTCGTGCTCGCCGGCTCCAACGACCTGATCGCGACGCACTTCCACCTCTCGATCAACGACATCACCTGGGCCTTCCGGGTGCTGCTGTTCGTCGGCCCGTGGCTCTCGTTCGTGATCACCAAGCGCGTGTGCTTGGGGCTGCAGCGCAAGGACCGCGAGCTGGTGCTCCACGGGCACGAGACGGGTCGCATCGTGCGGTACGCCTCCGGTGAGTACATCGAGGTGCACAAGCCGCTCGACGCGCACGAGCGCTGGCTGCGCGTGCAGCACGAGGCCGTCCGGCCGCTCGAGATCGAACCGGCGGAGGACTCGCGCGGCGTGCGCCGCAAGGGCTACCGCACCGACCGGCTGCGCCAGCGGCTCTCGCAGGTGTTCTACGAGGACCGCGTCGAGCCGGTGACGCCCGCCGAGCTCGCGGCCGCACACGCCGCGCACGGTGGCCACGCCGACCACGAGATCGACGCGAGCCACACGCCCGTGCAGGTCGGCGCAGGCAGCACCACCGATCCAGCATCCGAGACCACGCCCGACGGGCGGAATCGCTGATCCTGGACGAGAGTTGACCGAGTCGGGCGGCTCGCCCCTCAGGGCGGGCCGCCCGACTCGTACCCAGCGGGGGCCGACGCTCCCGCGTGACGCAGGAGAGGTACTCACGCAATGGCTGACTACACGCTTCCGGACCTGCCCTACGACTACGCGGCCCTCGAGCCGCACATCTCCGGCCGGATCATGGAGCTGCACCACGACAAGCACCACGCGGCCTACGTCACCGGCGCGAACACCGCGCTGGCGAAGCTCGCGGAGGCCCGCGAGTCCGGCGACCTCGCGGCGGTGAACCTGCACGAGAAGAACCTCGCGTTCAACCTCGGCGGCCACGTCAACCACTCCGTGTTCTGGCAGAACCTCTCCCCCGAGGGCGGCGACAAGCCGACCGGCGAGCTCGCCGCGGCGATCGACGAGTTCTTCGGCTCGTTCGACGCGTTCCAGAAGCACTTCGCCGCGAACGCCGTCGGCATCCAGGGCTCGGGCTGGTCGATCCTCGGCTGGGACTCGGTGGGCCAGAAGCTCGCGATCTTCCAGCTGTACGACCAGCAGAGCAACTTCCCGCTCGGCCTCGTGCCGATCGTCGTCCTCGACATGTGGGAGCACGCGTTCTACCTGGACTACGTCAACGTCAAGGCGGACTACGTCAAGGCGTGGTGGAACATCGTCAGCTGGGCCGACGCGGCGGAGCGCTTCGAGCGCGCCCGTTCGCAGACCTCCGGTCTGATCGTCCCCGCGCTCTGATCGCCCCGCAGAGGGCCGTCCGCCACGTGCGGGCGGCCCTCTGCCGTCCCCCGGACGAGACATGATGGGCACATGGGTGTCGTCGCGCGTGAGTCGAGGTTCGCCCTCCCCGAACGGGAGCGGCGGTTCCTCGTCGCGGAGGAGCCACCCCAGGGTGGCGAGTGCCGCGAGATCAGCGACCGCTACCTCGACGGCACCCGGCTGCGTCTGCGCCGCGTCGTGCACCCGTCAGGAGCCCTCGAGCTCAAGCTCACGCAGAAGCTGCCCGGGGACCCGTGGGGACGGTTGACGACGCTGTACCTCGACGAGCCCGAGTACGACGTGCTGGCGGGGTTGCCGGCCGCGACGCTGACCAAGCGCCGCTACCGCGTCGCCGAGTCGTACGACGTCGTCGACGTCTTCGAGGGGGCTCTGACGGGCCTCGTCGTCGCGGAGATCGAGTTCGACGACGAAGGCGCCGCCGAGGCCTACGTCCCGCCGGACGGGTGCGTCGAGGTCACCCGAGACCCGTCGTTCACGGGTGGCGCTCTCGCCCGGGCCGACGCGCCCGCGGTCCTGCGTCGTGCGCACGACCTGCTCGCCCGGACCCTGTGACGCCCGGGCCGAGCCCGCGACGGACGAAGGCCCGACCAGCTGCCTGGTCGGGCCTTCGTGACGAGCTGAGCTCAGCACACGCGCGTCGCGCGTGCGCCTGCGTGCGCGAGTGTCAGTGCGCGTGCTGTCCGCGGGAGAACTCGAACACCCAGCCGACGAGCGCGATCACACCGACGGCCACGCCGATGTAGACGAGCCACCAGCCGACGGCCAGGCCGAGGAACACGATCGCGGCCGAGGCGCCGATCGCCAGGGGCCACCACGACCACGGCGCGTAGACGCCCTGGTCACCGGCGCCCTGCTCGATCTCGCCGTGCTCGTCGTCCTCGGGTCGGGGGTCGATCCGGCGCGCGAGCAGCGCGAAGTACGCGCCGATCATGCCGACCAGGCCACCGACGAGCGGGATGCTCACGGTGCCGACGGGCTCGCCGTCGCTCCACAGCGCGTACACGAGCCCCACGGGGAAGAAGAAGAGGACTCCGTAGCCGAAGATCTTGGCCTCGAGCTTCACTTCGTGCCCTCCTCGTCGTCACGTGCGGCGTCCGCCGGGCGGTCCTCGACGATCGTCGCCGTGGACTGCTCGGGCTCGCCGGTCCCGTTCACCACACGCTCGGCGGCGACGGCGGTCTCGCCGCGGCGGTCGGCCTCCCAGTCCAGCGGACCGGGGTTCGGCTCGACGAAGTCCATGGCGGCGACCTCGGGGTGGTGAAGGTCGAACGCGGGACGCTCCGACCGGATGCGCGGCAGCGACGTGAAGTTGTGCCGCGGCGGCGGGCAGGACGTGGCCCACTCGAGCGACGCGCCGTAGCCCCACGGGTCGTCGACGGTCACCTTGGGCGCGTTGCGCGCGGTGGTGTAGACGTTCCAGAAGAACGGCAGCGTGGACGCCGCCAGGATGACCGCGCCGACCGTGGACAGCTGGTTCATCCACGTGAAGCCGTCGGCGACCGCGTAGTCCGCGTACCGGCGAGGCATGCCCACGACGCCGAGCCAGTGCTGCACGAGGAACGTGGTGTGGAAGCCGATGAACAGCGTCCAGAAGTGGATCTTGCCGAGGCGCTCGTCGAGCATCTTCCCGGTGAACTTCGGCCACCAGAAGTAGAAGCCCGCGAACATCGCGAACACGACGGTCCCGAACACCACGTAATGGAAGTGCGCGACCACGAAGTACGTGTCGGAGATGTGGAAGTCGAGCGCGGGGCTGGACAGGATGATCCCCGTCAGGCCGCCGAACAGGAACGTCACGAGGAAGCCGATCGTCCACAGCATCGGTGTCTCGAACGTGAGCTTTCCTCGCCACATCGTGCCGATCCAGTTGAAGAACTTCACACCGGTCGGCACGGCGATGAGCATCGTCATGAACGCGAAGAACGGCAGGAGCACCGAGCCCGTGACGTACATGTGGTGGGCCCACACGGTCACGGACAGCGCCGCGATCGCGATCGTCGCGTACACGAGTCCCTTGTAGCCGAAGATCGGCTTGCGGCTGAACACCGGCAGGATCTCGGTGATGATGCCGAAGAACGGCAGCGCGATGATGTAGACCTCAGGGTGCCCGAAGAACCAGAACAGGTGCTGCCAGAGCAGCGCGCCGCCGTTCTCGGGGTTGAACACCTGCGCACCGAGCCTGCGGTCGGCGCCGAGCGCGAACAGCGCGGCAGCCAGCGGCGGGAACGCCATGAGGACGAGCAGCGACGTCACGAGGGTGTTCCACGTGAAGATCGGCATCCGGAACATGGTCATGCCGGGGGCACGCATCGTGACGATCGTCGTGATGAAGTTGACGGCACCCAGGATCGTGCCGAAGCCACCGAGCGCGAGCCCGAACACCCACAGGTCGCCGCCGATCCCCGGTGAGTACACCGTGTTCGACAGCGGGGCGTAGGCGAACCAGCCGAACGAGGCGGCCCCCTGAGGCGTGAGGAAGCCGCCGGCCGCGATGAGCCCGCCGAAGAAGAAGAGCCAGAACGCGAACATGTTCAGTCGCGGGAACGCGACGTCCGGCGCGCCGATCTGCAGCGGCATGATCACGTTCGCGAAGCCCGCGAACAACGGCGTCGCGAACAGCAGCAGCATGATCGTGCCGTGCATCGTGAACGCCTGGTTGTACTGCTCCTTGGACTGGAACACGTCCATGCCCGGCGTGAACAACTCGGCGCGGATCAGCAGCGCGAGCAGTCCACCGACCACGAACCAGACGAAGCTCGTGATCAGGTACATGTAGCCGATCGTCTTGTGGTCGGTCGAGGTGACCCACTTGACCACGGTGCGACCGAGCGTCTGACGCGACGGCGCCAGACCCGGGATGTTCTCCGCGACCGCGGCCATCAGTCCTCGTCCTCCTGCGTTGCGCTGTTCAGGTCCTGGAGCCGGCTGTACTCGAGACCGAGCGCGCCGGTCTGGCCCTTGTCGCGCAGCTCCTGCATGTGCGCGTCGTACTCGTCGCGCGAGACGACCTTGACGTTGAAGAGCATCGACGAGTGCTCCTCGCCGCAGAGCTCGGCGCACTTGCCGCGGTACAGGCCCTCCTGCTGGGGCGTGATCTGGAAGGAGTTCTCCTTGCCGGGGATCATGTCGAGCTTGTAGAGGAACGCCGGGACCCAGAACGAGTGGATGACGTCGCGCGAGTCGAGCGTGAAGTGCACGGACTCGCCGACCGGCAGGTAGAGGGTCACCTGGTCGTCGAGGACGCCTTCGGTCGTGCCGACGTTCTGCGCGTGCTCGCCGGTCTCGTACACCTCGTCGTCGAGGTAGTTGATGTCCCAGCTCCACTGCTTGCCGATGACCTGGATGTTGACGTCGGCGTCGGCGGACGTATCGGTGATCTCGGTCACGTCGCGGTTCGTGAAGTAGAACAGCACGCCGACCATGACGATCGGCAGGATCACGTACATGATCTCGAGCGGCACGTGGTACCGGAGCTGCACGGGCAGGACGTCGTCGTCCTTGCGCTTGCGGTAGACCGCGACGCACCAGAGCATCAGGCCCCACGTGATGAGGCCGACGATGAGGGCTGCGGTCCACGAGCCGACCCACAGGTCCGTGATGCGACCCGTCTGGTTCGTGATCTCGGCGTCCGAGTTGCCAGGCATCCAGCCGCGCTGGACCTGGTCCGAGCAGCCGCTCAGGGCCACAGCAGCGACCGTCGCGATGCCTGCCCACTTCAGGGCCGGGCGCCGCGTCCGGCGGGGGTTTTCCGGGTGCAACGGGCGACCTCTCGCTCACGTCCCCGGCGCGTCGTCCCTGTGACGGGCGCGACACACCTGGGACCTTCGTCCTCGACGCGAGCAGCCTAGCGCGCGAACTGGCTCTCACGTCGCCCGTGACACCCGTTCACGACGCCGTGTCAGCACCGTCACACTCCCCCGCGGGCGCGTTGACCCGTGCGGATACGGTTCTGGGGTGGAGAACGAGCACGACGAGAACACCCGTGCGCCCCGGCGCGTCATGCTCGACGCCGGTGGGCGCGCGCCCCTGCTGCCCGCAGCCCGGGCCGCGTTCGTCGAGGCTCTCGACCAGGGATGGGCCGACCCGCGGCGGCTGCACGCCGAGGGCCGCCGGGCGCGCGCCCTGCTCGACGGGTCCCGGGAGGCGATCGCCGCCGTCGTCGGCGCCCGCACGCAGGACGTCGACCTCGCGCCGTCGCACACGGCCGCGCTGCACGCCGCGGTGCGGATGGTCGCGCGCGGGAGGCGGCGCGTCGGTGCCGACGTCGTGACGAGCGCGGTCGAGCGGTCGGCCGTGCTGCACGCCGCTGAGTTCGTCGCGAGCCGCGGCGAGGGCCGGCACCACACCGTGGGCGTCGACCGGTCGGGCCGGGTCGACGGCGAGGCGTTCGCGCACGCGCTCGCCGCTCCCGGCGTGGTGCTCGCAGCCCTGCAGCACGCGAACGGCGAGGTGGGCACGTTGCAGCCCGTCGCCGCCGCGCACGAGGCGGCGCGCGCGGCCGGCGTGCCCCTGCTCGTCGACGCGGGCGCAAGCCTGGGTCACGTCGACGTCGGGCACGAGTGGGACGTCCTCGCCGCCGACCCGGGCGACTGGGGCGGACCGGGCGGCCTCGGTGTTCTCGTCACGCGTGCCGGCGTGCGTCGGGCGCCCGACTGGCCGCAGGACGAGGACCGGTGGTTCCCCGGCGGGCTGAGCGTCCCGGCGGCTCTCGCGGCGGCGGTCGCGCTGCAGGAGGCGGCCGCGGACGCCGCGCAGCGGGCGGACCACCTGCGGCGGCTCGTCGACGAGATCAGGACCCACGTCGCGCGTCACGTCCCCGACAGCGACGTGGCCGGCGACCCGGTGCACCGGCTCCCCCACGTTCTGACGTTCTCGTGCCTGTACGTCGACGGCGAGGCGATCGTCACGGCGCTCGACCGGCTGGGCTTCGCGGTCGGCTCGGGGTCGGCGTGCACGTCCAGCACGCTCGAGCCGTCGCACGTGCTCGCGGCCATGGGCGTGCTCACGCAGGGCAACGTGCGGGTCGGCCTGCACGCCGGGACGACGCACGAGGACGTCGCCTCGTTCCTCGCGGTGCTGCCGGGTGTCGTCGCCGAGCTGCGCGCGAGCCTGGGAGTCCTCTAGGACCGTCCTGCGTCTGGCGACCACCGGGGACGACGAAGGCCCGCTCCGTCGCACGGAGCGGGCCTTCGGTCGAGATCAGCTGAACGAGCCGCCGCACGCGCAGGCACTGCCCGCGTTCGGGTTGTCGATCGTGAAGCCCTGCTTCTCGATCGTGTCGGCGAAGTCGATCGTCGCACCCTCGAGGTACGGCACCGACATGCGGTCCACGACGACCTCGACGCCGTCGTAGTCGCGCACTGCGTCACCGTCGAGCACGCGCTCGTCGAAGTACAGCTGGTAGATCAGGCCGGAGCAGCCGCCGGGCTGCACGGCGACACGAAGCCGAAGGTCGTCACGACCCTCCTGCTCGAGCAGGCTGCGAACCTTGCTCGCGGCGACGTCGGTGAGGTTCACGCCGTGCGTGGCGACCTCGGTGGTCTCGCTCATGGGCACTCCTGACGGATGACGAACGACTCTCGCAAGGCGCCAACACCGGCATCCCGACGAATGTTCCCGACCAGAGTACGACGTGCTCGCCCGACGCGGCGCGCACGGAGACACATGCCACACGGTCGCCACGGGTTCACGGTCGCCGCGCGGTCAGGGTCGCCGTGCACGCCGCGGTCCGGCGCCTCAGGCGGGCGACCAGGTGCGGGCCACGCGCCGGGCTCGCGCGGCGAGCGTGCCGACCGGGTCGGCGAGCGCGAGGGAGACCTCGTCGGGCCGCTCGGCCACCGCGTACGCGCCCGCCAGACCGGCCGCGGAGATCTCGCGACGACCGATCTCGACCTGGCCCGCGACGACGATCGCGGGGACCGCGTGCGGCATCGCGCGTTCGGCGACGAGCGAGGCGACCTTGCCGTGCAGCGACTGCCAGTCGAACCGCCCCTCCCCGGTCACGACGAGGTCGGCCGCCGCGATCCGGGCGTCGAGCCCGACCGCGTCGGCGACGAGCGCCGCACCCGGCACCAGTCGTCCGCCGAGCAGCGACAGCCCGAAGCCGAGCCCGCCGGCGGCACCCGCACCGGGCGCGTGCGTGAGCCGGGTGGCCGCGGAGCGCGCGGGACCGGGTGCCGCGAGGAGGTCGGGCCGCAGCGCGTCGCCGAGGGCGCCGACCGCGATCCGGGAGAACGTCGCGAGCGCACGCTCGAGCGACTGCGCCTGCTCGGGCGTGGCGCCCTTCTGGGGGGCGAAGCCCGCGCTCGCACCTTGCAGTCCCAGCAGCGGGACGTCGACGTCCGTGGCCACGAGGAGCTCGACCTCACGCCAGTCGGCGCGCAGCGCGGCGAGCCCCGCCAGGTCGTCCGGACGCACGTCGACGAGCGCGCCACCGCCCGTCGCCAGCACGCCGCGCTCGTCGGGCAGCCCGAGCCCTACGAGCAGACCGGCGCCCGCGTCGTTCGTGCCGGACCCGCCGAGCCCGACGACGACGCGCCGGGCACCCGTCGCGCGCGCGGCGGCGAGCAGCGTGCCGAGTCCCCGGCTCGTGGTGCGGGTCGGGTCGCGCCGGTCGTCGGGCACGAGCGCGAGGCCTACGGCGTGTGCCGACTCGACGTACGCCGTGCGCCCGGTGACGGGGTGGTCGACGACGAGCAGCGCGGCCGGGGCGGGCACGCCGAGCGGCCCGTCGACGCTCACCGCGACGAGCTCACCGCCGAGCGTCGCCTGCAGCGTCTGCACGAACCCGGGTCCCCCGTCGGACAGGGGACAGACCCGCACGTCGTCGTGCGGGCAGGTCTCGCGCCACGCCTCAGCGATCGCCGCCGCCGCCTGCGCGGACGTCAGGCTCGAGCCGAAGCAGTCGGGGGCCACCAGCACATGCACGACGCGCATCGTCGCACGTGCGCCGCCGCCCGGCCGCGACTGCGACCCCGCGCGACGACGACCGGGCGTGGCCCGGGCGCCGGAGGTCCCCGACGTGCCCCGCGCGCGTTGTGCGAGGATCGGCATCGTGAGCCTGACCACCCCTGGGACGTTCGTGGAGCCCGCGCCCTCGGCCCTGCTCCTGCTCGGCCGCGGCGTCGACCTCGCCTCCGAGCGGGGCGTCGAGTGCGCCGGCGCGCTGCCCTCCCCCAGCGACCCCGACCTCGTCGAACGTGCCCGCGCGGCCCGGGCGGCGCTGGGCGACCGCGCGTTCGTGCTCGGGCACCACTACCAGCGCGACGAGGTCATCGCCTTCGCCGACGTGACGGGTGACTCCTTCAAGCTCGCGCGCGAGGCCGCGGCGCGGCCCGACGCCGAGTTCGTCATCTTCTGCGGCGTGCACTTCATGGCCGAGTCGGCGGACATCCTGACGTCCGAGTCGCAGCAGGTCGTGCTCCCCGACCTCGCGGCGGGCTGCTCGATGGCCGACATGGCCGCGATCGACCAGGTCGAGGACGCGTGGGAGGTGCTCGTCGAGGCGGGCGTCGCCGACGACACGGTGCCCGTGACCTACATGAACTCGACCGCCGCGATCAAGGCGTTCACGGGCCGCCACGGCGGGACGGTCTGCACGTCGTCGAACGCCCACGTCGCGCTGCGCTGGGCGTTCGACAAGGTCGGCGGCGTCGACGGCACCGGCAAGGTGCTGTTCATGCCGGACCAGCACCTGGGGCGCAACACCGCGGTCCAGCAGCTCGGGCTCTCGCTCGACGACTGCGTCGTCTTCGACCCGCGTCGCCCCGGCGGCGGACTGACGACGGCCGAGCTGCGCGACGCGCGCATGATCCTGTGGCGCGGCCACTGCTCGGTGCACGGCCGGTTCTCGGAGCGCAACGTCGCCGACGTGCGCGCGGCCGACCCCGACGTGACGGTCCTGGTGCACCCGGAGTGCAAGCACGAGGTGGTCACCGCGGCCGACATGGTCGGCTCGACGGAGTACATCATCAAGGCGCTCGACGCGGCGCCCGCGGGCTCGTCGTGGGCGATCGGCACCGAGCTCAACCTGGTGCGCCGGCTCGCGGACGCGCACCCGGACAAGAAGATCCACTACCTCGACTCGACGGTGTGCTTCTGCTCGACGATGAACCGGATCGACCTCCCGCACCTCGTGTGGACGATGGAGTCGCTCGTCGCGGGGCGCGTCGTGAACCGGGTCGTCGTCGACCCCGACGACGCGCACTGGGCCCGTGTGGCGCTCGACCAGATGCTCGCGCTGCCCGGCTACTGACCGCGGCGCGCCGACCACCGCTCCCCCGGAGGCCCCGTGAGCACCGGCAAGTCGACCCGGATCGGCCTGTTCGTCTTCGACGCGTGCGAGGAGCTCGACGTCGTCGGGCCGTACGAGGTCCTCGCGTGGTGGGCGCGCCACCTGCGCACGGACACCGAGGTCGTCACGTTCTCGGCCGACGGCGCGGGCGTGCGCTGCGCCAAGGGCCTGCGCCTCGTGCCGGACACCTCCGCCGACGAGCTCGGCCCGCTGCACGTCCTGGTGTACCCCGGCGGGCAGGGCACCCGGGTGCTGCTGCGCGACGACGAGCACCTCGCCTGGGTGCGCCGGATGCGCGCGTCGACCCCGCTCATGACGAGCGTGTGCACCGGGTCGCTGGTCTACGCCGCGGCCGGGCTGCTCGCGGGGCGGCCCGCCACCACGCACCGGCGCGCGTTCGAGGAGCTCGCCGCGATCGACCCCAGCGTGCAGCAGGACCAGGTCGCCCGGTTCGTCGACGACGGCGACGTGGTCACCTCCGCGGGTGTCTCCGCGGGCATCGACATGGCCCTGCACCTCGTCGCGCGGCTCGACTCGGTCGCGAACGCGCGCGTCGTCAGGCGAGGCATCGAGTACGACCCGCTGCCGCCGGTCTAGTGCGAGGCTCGGCGTCGCCCCGCTCGGGTCGCGAGGTACTGATGAGTAACATCACGACGTGATCCGCACACTCCAGCTCGCGGCGGCCACGTTCCGTCCCCGTCGCGCGGTCCCCGGTCAGGACCTGCTCAGCCCCTCGGTCACGCGCATGCGCGTGCACCTGTCGGACCTGGACCTGTACCGCCACGTGAACAACGGCATCTACCTGCAGTGCATGGACGTCGCACGCTCGAACTTCCTCGCCGACCTCGGCGCGTTCGACGCGCTCAACGAACGCGGCTGGTATCCGGTCGTGGCCGCGCAGACCATCAAGTACCGCCGGTCCTTGACGTTCCGCCAGAGGTTCGAGATCACGACGACCGTTCTCGGCTGGGACGAGCGCGTCGTCTACCTCGAGCAGGCCTTCTCCCGTGCAGGACGCGACGGCGCCCCCGAGCACGTGGCGCGCGGGATCGTCGCCGGGCGTTTCCTCGGGCGGGACGGCGCGCGCGTGAGTGGACCGGAGGTGGTCGAGCTCATCGTCGGCGCGCCGATGCCCAGCCCGACGCTGCCCGAGGACGTCGCGTCGTGGGCGCGGGCGGTGGACGTCGCGGCGCGCTGACGCCGCCCGCTCACCTCACGGCACCGCGTCGATCGCGCGCCGCACCGCCTCGACCGTACGGCGCACCTGCCCCGCGTCGGTCCAGGCGTTGCTCACCGAGAACCGCAGCACGGTGCGGTCGTGCCAGCGCGACGTCGAGGCGTAGACCTCGCCCTGTGCGCGCAGGGCGTCGGCGACCGCGGCGGTGCGCTCGTCGGCGCCGAACGTGACGCACACCTGGGTGTAGACGACGTCGTTGAGGATCTCGACCCCGGCGAGCCTCCCCAGCTCGTCGGCCAGGAGCGCTGCCGCGGCCACGAGGCCGTCGACGAGTGCGGCGACGCCCGACCGCCCCAGCGCGGCGAGCGTCGCCCACACGGGGACGCCGCGTGCGCGGCGGGACATCTCCGGCACGAGCGTCCACGGGTCCAGCCCGGACGCCGTCGCGACGAGGTAGCTCGCCTGCGCGCCGAGCGCCGCGACGGCGTCCGCGGGGTGGGCGACGAACGAGACGCCGCAGTCGTACGGCGTGTTGAGGGTCTTGTGCGCGTCGGTCGCCCAGGAGTCCGCGCGCGCGAGGCCCGCCGCGAGGTGGGTCAGTCGCGGCGTCGCCGCGGCCCAGAGCCCGAACGCGCCGTCGACGTGCGCCCACGCGCCGTGCCGGTGCGCCGCGTCGGATGCGGCACCGACGTCGTCGAACGCGCCGGAGTGCAGGTTGCCCGCCTGCAGCACGACGATCGTGGGGTCCGACGACCGCGCGAGCTCGGCCTCGAGCGCCGCGACGTCGATGCGGCCCTCGCGGTCCGCCGGGACGAGGGTCGCCGCGCCCAGGCCCAGGTACCGCAGCGCGAGGTCGACCGACCCGTGCCGCTCGGCGCCCGCGAGCACCCGGACGCGTGGCGCACCCCCGAGACCGTGCGCCTCGACGTCCCACCCGGCGTCGGCCAGCACGCGGTGGCGCGCGGCGGCCAGGCCCGCGAGGTTCGCGGTGGTCGCTCCCGTGGTGAACCCGACGCTCGCGGTGGCAGGCAGCCCGAGCAGGTCGAGCAGCCAGCGGCCCGCGAGCTCCTCGACGGCCGAGGTGCCCGGCATCGGCTCGCGCATCGCCGCGTTCTGATCCCACGCCGTCACGAGCCAGTCGGCCGCGACCGCCACCGGGTGCGTGCCGCCGATGACCCACCCGTAGAAGCGCGGCGACTGGCTCGCGATCAGCGCGGGCTCGACTGCGTCAGCGAGCCGTCCCACGACGGCGGCGGGGTCCTGCCCGGCCTCGGGCAGCACGCGGCCGAGGCGGTCCTGGACCGCGTCCACGCCGGTCGCCGGGGCGACGTGGCGTTCAGGCACGGCCTCGAGCCACGCGACGGCACGGGCGAAGGCGAGGTCGAGCGGGCGCTGCGCATCGGGCTCCATGCCCACCAGGAGCCGCGTGCGGCCCGCGTGATGCATACGGGCCGCACTCGGCTCCGCGGCGAGGTCGGGACGGCTCAGGCCGGGCGGCGCGTCCGGGTCAGCGGGCGAGGCGGTCCAGCAGCAGCGCCTCGGCCAGCACGACCTTCTCGAGCTCACCGAGGTGCACGGACTCGTTGGCGCCGTGCGCACGCGAGTCGGGGTCCTCTACGCCCGTCACGAGGATCGCGGCGTCGGGCCGCAGCTCGAGCAGGTCGGCGATGAACGGGATCGACCCACCGATGCCGATGTCCACCGGGTCGGTGCCCCATGCCTGTGCGAACGCCCACCGCGCGACCCGCATCGCGGCGGAGTCGTCGGGCGCCTGGAACGGCTTGCCCTGCTCGCCCTCGCGCACCGTGACGTGCGCGCCGAACGGTGCGTGCCCCTCGAGGTGGCTGCGCACGGCCGCCATCGCCTGCGCGGGGTCGCTGCCGGGCGCGATCCGCACCGACAGCTTGGCGGTCGCGCGCGGGGCGATGGTGTTGGAGGCGCTCGCGACGCGCGTCGCGTCGAAGCCGATCACGCTGATCGCGGGTCGCGTCCACATGCGGGCCGTGAGCGGGCCGGTCCCGGCCAGCTGCACGCCGTCCAGCACGCCCGCGTCCGCGCGGAACGCCGCCTCGTCGTAGTCGACGGCAGGGTCGGGCGCGTGCTGCAGCCCTGCGACCGCGACGTCACCGTTCTCGTCGTGCAGCGTCGCGATCAGGCGCGCGAGCAGCGTGGGCGCGTCGAGCACCGGACCGCCGTACATGCCCGAGTGGATCGCGTGGTCGAGCGCCGCGACCTCGACCTCGAGGTCGACCAGCCCGCGCAGCGACGTCGTGAGCGCCGGCACCCCGACGGCCCAGTTCGACGAGTCCGCGACCACCATGACGTCGGCCGACAGCTCGTCGCGGTGCGCCCGCAGGAAGTCGCCGAACGTGGGCGAGCCGATCTCCTCCTCACCCTCGACGAACACGACGAGGCCGACGCCGAGCTCGTCGCCGAGCACCCGGAGCGCACCGAGGTGCGCGACGATGCCGGCCTTGTCGTCCGCCGCCCCGCGCCCGTACAGACGGCCGTCGCGCTCGACGGGCTCGAACGGAGGCGTCTGCCACTCGGCCTCGTCACCGGGCGGCTGCACGTCGTGGTGCGCGTACAGCAGCACCGTCGGAGCTCCCTCGCGTCCCGGCCGGGTCGCGAGCACGGCGGGTCGACCACGGCGGCCGTCCGCCCCCGCGACGTGCAGCACGCGCACGTCCTCGATGCCCGCGCCGCGCAGCAGGTCGGCGACGTGCGCCGCGCTCACCGCGACGTGCCCCTGGTCGAACTCGGCGTTCGACACGCTCGGGATCCGCACGAGCGTCTCGAGCTCGGCGCGCAGCGCGGGGAAGGCCGCTGCGGTGCGGTCGCGCAGCTCCGCGACCCGCTCAGGAGAGGGAACGGTGGTGATGTCGTCGTCGGTCACGGCGAGTCACGCTACTCGACTACCCTGAGGGGGTGTTCGGACGCCGCAACGACCCCGTGACGACCTCGACCCCGGCCGACGACGAGCTGCCTGTCGGCATCGTCGAGGACAGCCGCAAGGGCCGCCCTACGCCCAAGCGCAAGGAGGCCGAGGCCGCGAACAAGCGTCCCCTCGTCCCGGCCGACCGCCAGAGCGCCACCAAGGCCGCGCGCCAGGCCCAGCGGGAGCAGCGCGACCGCGAGTACAAGGCCATGCAGACGGGCGACGAGAGCGCGATGCCGGTCCGCGACCGCGGTCCCCTGCGCCGGTACGTCCGCGACTACGTCGACGCGCGGTTCAACCTCGGCGAGTTCTTCCTGCCGATCGCGGCCGTCTGCCTCGTCGTGCAGCTGTCGTTCGCGCAGATCAACGCCGCCGTCTCCATCATCGCCCTGTTCGGCCTGTACCTGTACGTCGTGGCCGCGATCATCGACGGCGCGGTGCTCTGGTTCCGGCTCAAGCGCCGGATCGTCGCGAAGTTCGGTGCCGTTCCGCGCGGCACGCTCATGTACGCCGTGATGCGCGCCTTCCAGCTGCGCCGTTCGCGCCTGCCGAAGCCCCAGGTCAAGCGCCGCGCGTACCCCGAGTGACGATCTTCACTCGTCGTCCCTGACGGTGCGGGAGCCCACCGCCCCTGTGCCTAGGGTGGAGTCATGGTCAACTACCGCTACCTGGGACGCTCGGGACTCAAGGTCACCGAGATCATCTACGGCAACTGGCTCACGCACGGGTCGCAGGTCGAGAACGACACCGCGACGGCGTGCGTGCGCGCCGCGCTCGACGCGGGCATCACGACGTTCGACACCGCCGACGTGTACGCCAACACCGCCGCCGAGACGGTGCTCGGCGAGGCCCTGAAGGGCGAGCGTCGCGAGAGCCTCGAGGTCCTCACGAAGGTCTACTGGCCGACCGGCCCCAAGGGCGCCAACGACTCGGGCCTGTCGCGCAAGCACATCCACGAGTCGATCAACGGCTCGCTGCGGCGCCTCCAGACCGACTACGTCGACGTCTACCAGGCGCACCGCTGGGACCACGCGACGCCGCTCGAGGAGACGATGGTGGCGTTCGCCGACGTCGTCCGTCAGGGCAAGGCCCTGTACATCGGCGTGAGCGAGTGGACGGCCGACCAGATCCGTGCGGGCGCCGCGCTCGCGCGCGAGCTGCGCATCCCCCTGGTCTCGAGCCAGCCCCAGTACTCGATGCTGTGGCGCGTCATCGAGGAGGAGGTCGTACCCGCCTCGCGCGAGGAGGGCCTGTCCCAGATCGTCTGGTCGCCGGTCGCGCAGGGCGTGCTCACCGGCAAGTACCTGCCCGGCCAGCCGGCCCCGGAGGGCTCGCGCGGCACGGACGCCAAGGGCGGCGCGCGCATGATCGGCAGCTTCCTGGAGGACCAGACGATCCTCGAGCGCGTGCAGGGGCTGCGGCCCGTCGCCGACGAGCTCGGCCTCACGATGGCCCAGCTTGCCGTGGCCTGGGTGCTGCAGAACGACAACGTCGCCGCGGCGATCATCGGCGCGTCGCGCCCCGAGCAGGTCGCCGAGAACGTCAAGGCGTCCGGCGTGACGATCCCGGCCGAGCTGCTGGCGCGGATCGACGAGGTCCTGGGCGACAGCGTCGTGCGCGACCCGGCCGAGACCGTGAAGTCCTCGCCTGCCACGCGCTGACGCACCGCGGACGACGCGCTGACGGGCCGGCCCGGCGCCGGTCCGTCAGCGCACGGGAGCGCGGTCCGGCTCGTCGGGCAGGACCTGCGCACCTGTCGTCGGCGTCGTGGTGCCGGTGACGCTCAGCCGCGGCAGCAGCACGTGCACGAGCGGCCCGACGAGCAGTGCGTACGCGACGGTGCCAACGCCGAAGCGCCCGCCGAGCAACATCCCGGTGAGCACCACGACGACCTCGATCGAGGTCCGCACGAGCGCGACCGAGCGGCCCGTGCGCGCCACGAGACCGGTCATGAGCCCGTCCCTCGGCCCCGGACCGAGGCCCGCGCCGACGTAGAGAGCGGTCGCCAGGGCGTTGAGCGCGATGCCCGCGACCACGACGAGGACTCGCACCGGCAGCGGGACGTCCGCCAGGCCGCCGAACAGCGCGAGGAACGGGTCGACGAGCACGCCGATCACGAGGACGTTCGCGATCGTGCCGAAGCCCGGGCGCTGCCGCAGCGGGATCCAGCACGCGAGGACGAGCGCGCTGAGCACGAGCGTGACCGTGCCGAACGACGCGCCCGTGCGTCGGGCGACGCCCTGGCTCAGCACGTCCCACGGCATGTTGCCGAGCTCCGCGCAGACGAGCAACGCGATCGACACCGCGTACAGCACGAGGCCGAGCGCGAGGCGAACGAGCCGGCGGCCGGCGGGTGCGGGGATCACGGCTTCATCCTGACGGACGCGGACACCGACGTGCTGCGCGGCACCTCGAGCGAGGTGCCCTCAGCCCAGTCGCGCACCACAGGCCGGGCGGTGCGCCCGTCACCCCGGATCGTTGCTACCAGAGAGGCCATCAGGGCGACCACCACCATCACCGACATCATCCACACCCACATGACCGCCAATCTGGTGCGTCCTGGCTATACATTCCATAGCCATTGATGCAACAGTGGCTTCATGACCTCGACCGCCACGCGCGCCGAGCCGCCGCTGACGAGCGACCGCCGCGTCTCGGGCCACGGCGTCCGCTCGATCATCGGCTCGTGGTCGCGGCCGGGTGCCGCCTACGGTGCACTCGCGGACGCGCTGCGCCAGGCGGTCCTGTCCGGCGCTCTCCCGCTGCGCACGCGGCTGCCCAGCGAACGTGAGCTCGCCGAGGCCCTCGGGGTCTCGCGCACGACCACCACCGCGGCGTACGACACCCTGCGCGACGAGGGCTACCTCACCTCGCGCCGCGGGTCGGGCACCGTCACCACGCTCCCCACGCGCCTGCCCTCGACGACGGGCCAGTTCCGCGCGGCCCAGGGCGCCGACGACCTCGTCGACCTCACCACCGCCGCTCCGTTCGCCCCCGACGAGCTGCACGCCGCGGTCCGCGACGCGCTCGACCTGCTCCCCCGCTACCTGCCCACCACGGGCTACTTCCCCGGTGGCCTGCCCGAGCTCCGCGCGGCGATCGCGGCGCGCTACACCGAGCGCGGGACGCCGACCACGCCCGACCAGGTGCTCGTCACCACGGGCGGGCAGGAGGCCATCCACCTGCTCGTCGGCGCCCACGCCGGCCCGGGCGACCGCGTGCTGCTCGAGCACCCGACCTACCCGCACGCGATCGACGCCGTCCGCGCCGCCTCCGCGCGGCCCGTGGTCGTGCCGTCCGGTCCCGACGGCATCGACCTCGACCTGTTCGCGTCGACACTGCGGCAGGCGTCCCCGCGGCTGGCCTATCTCATCCCCGACCACCGCAACCCGACGGGCACGTCTCTGAGCGCGGACGCGCGCGCGCAGGTGCGCGAGCTGGCCGACCGCACGCGCACGCTGGTCGTCGGCGACGAGGCGCTCACCGACCTCACGCTCGAGGGGCCCGATCCCGCGTCGTTCGCCGGGGACGGGACGTCCCCGCACGTCGCGTGCCTCGGCTCGGCGTCCAAGGGCTACTGGGGCGGGCTGCGCATCGGGTGGGTGCGCGGGCACCGCGACCTCGTGGGGCGGCTGACGGTGCACCGCGGCCACGTCGACATCGGCTCGTCGGTCCTCGACCAGCTCGTCGTCGCACGCCTGCTCGCCGACCGTGACGCCGTGCTCGCACGCCGCCGCCAGCAGCTGCGCGAGCGCCGCGACCTCGTGCGCGCGCTGATCGCCCAGCGGCTGCCGTCGTGGACCCCGAACCGTCCGGCGGGCGGGCTGTCGCTGTGGGTCGACCTGGGTGCCCCGGTGTCGTCCGCGCTCGCCGCGCTCGCACCGCGGCACGGCGTGCGCGTCGCGGCCGGACCGGCGTTCGGCGTCGAGCCCGGCCTCGAGCGCTACCTGCGCGTGCCGTTCACCGAGCCGCCGGACCGGCTCGAGCTGGCCGTGGACGGCCTCGCCCGTGCCTGGGCGGAGCTGGGCGTGGACGACGACGTGCGCGCGTCGTCACCCACCGGCTCGCTCGTCGTCGTGTGACGGACGCGCGTCAGGCCTGCGGGAAGGCGATCGTCGGACCGACCCCGCGCTCCTCGTGCCGCAACGACGCCGCGACCACGCCCTGCGCGGCGAGCGCGCGCCAGTGCTCCCCGAGCCACTGCTCGGCGTCATAGCGGTTGCCGAACACCGGGCTCACCGGACGGTCGACCGGTCCGGCCCCGTCCTCGAGGCGCCACTCCCACTGCGGCCGCAGCGTCATCGCACCACCGCCGCCCGCGTGCGCCGCGCGTCGGCTGCGAGTGCCCTGCCGATGCGGGCGGCCCACGCCGGGCCCTGGTAGATGAACCCCGTGTAGCCCTGCACGAGGGTCGCGCCGACCGCGAGGTACTCGCGCGCGTCGGCGGCCGTCGTGATGCCGCCCACCCCGATGATCACCGCGTCGCGGCCGAGCCGGGTGCGCAGCCGGGCCACTACGTCGAGCCCGCGTGCGAGCACGGGCGGGCCGGACAGGCCACCGGGGCCGAGGTCGTGCGCGATCGTCGTGTTGACCGCGACGACGCCGTCCAGGCCGAGCTCGGCGGCGAGGTCGGCGACCGCGTCGACGTCCTCGTCGGACAGGTCCGGCGCGATCTTGACCAGCAGCGGGACGGGGGCGACCGCGGCGCGCGTCGTCGCCTCGTCGGCCGCCTCCCGCACCGCTTCGAGGATCGGCCGCAGCGCCTCGACCGACTGCAGGTCGCGCAGGCCGGGGGTGTTCGGCGACGAGACGTTCACGACGAGGTAGTCGGCGTACGCCGCGAGGCGGCCCGCGCTCGTGGCGTAGTCGATCGCCGCGTGCTCGGCGGGCGTGACCTTCGTCTTGCCGATGTTCACGCCGACCACGAGCCGCCGGCCGTGCGGCGTCGACCGCAGGCGCTCGAGCCTGCGCGCCACCACCTGCGAGCCCTCGTTGTTGAAGCCCATGCGGTTGCGCAGCGCACGCCGGTCGAGCACGCGCCACAGGCGCGGCTTGTCGTTACCCGGCTGCGCGTGTGCGGTGACGGTCCCGATCTCGACGAACGAGAAGCCCAGCATCGCGAGGCCCTCGACAGCCCGGGCGTTCTTGTCGAACCCTGCCGCGAGACCGAACCGACCGGGGAAGGCCCGGCCCCACACGTGCGTGGCGCCCGTGGCCGGGACCGCGAACACGCGGCCGACGACGGCGCGCAGGCCGGGGACGCGCCCCACGAATCCGATCAGCGAGAACGCGACCTCGTGCGCGCGCTCGGGATCCATGCGGCGGAAGACCAGGTCGAACAGGAGGCGGTACACGCGCTCACCCTACGGTCGCGGCGCCCGTCGAGGAGGGGCTGTCCGGTGCACGGCCGGTCCGCCACAGCCACCACAACCCGACGAACGGCAGGACGAGCGGCACGTAGCCGTAGCCCGCGCCGAACTGCGACCACACGGTCTCGTCGGGGAAGTCGCCGACGTCGACCACGGACAGCGTGCCCACCACCAGCACCCCGAGCAGCTCGAAGCCGACCGTGGCCCACGCGAGGCGGCGCAGGTCGCGGGCCAGGGCGATCGTCGCGACGACGTAGACGATGCCGGCGAGCAGCGACAGCAGGTACGCGAGCGGCGCCTCGTCGAGCTTGGTGGTCACCTGGTACAGACCGCGGGCGGTCGCCGCCAGCGCCAGGACGCCGTAGACGGCGACCAGGAGGCGCCCGCCGCCGGTACCGGTGGGACGCGTGGCGCGCGCGACGTCGGTCACAGGGTCCCCCAGATCTGCAGGAGCCGGAGCTGCAGGAAGGCGACCGTGAACGTCGCCACGAGCAGGACGACCGAGCTCCAGCGCGTGCGCTCCGCGAACGCCCACGCAGCGGCGATCGGCAGCACGACGAGCTGCGTCACGACGTAGCCCCACAGGAGCACGCCGTCGACGCCGTGGTCACCCGTGGCCTGCACGATCGCCAGGACCACGGCCTGCACGACGAGGGCACCCTCGACCACCGCGCCGCCCCAGAGCTGGCGCAGGACCACCGCGCGGTCGGCGACGACGAACCACAGCGCCCACCCCGCGAGGGCGGCGCACAGGAGCGCGACGAGCAGCGAGAGGACGACGGTCACGGCTGCACAACCTACCCGCCGGCGACCACCGTCCGGCGTCGCGACGCGAGACGGCCCGGCCATGCGTCCCGTGGTCCCGGGCGCTCGCGCGGTTACGATCGGGGGCGTGATCTCGCTGACCTCGAAGAACCCCGCCCAGCTCGCCGTCGACGCCGTCGTGGTCGCCGTCCGGCCCCGAGGCAACGCGGTCGACGCGGTCGACGCCGCGTGGCTGCCCAAGGAGCTCACACAACTCCTCGCGCGCGACGCCGCGCGGCTCGGCATCACGGGTGCGGTCGACGAGGTGCGCCGCATCCCGGGCATCGGGTTGAAGGCGTCCACGCTCGTGCTCACGGGCGTCGGCGAGACCGAGCTCGACGGGTCGGACGCGGGCCGCGAGGCGCTGCGTCGCGCCGCCGGCGCCGCGACGCGCGAGCTCGCCGGGCTCGAGTCCGTCGCCGTCGCGCTCCCGACGCCGGACGCCGGCGCGGTCGGCGCGGTGGCCGAGGGCGCGCTGCTCGGCGCGTACGCGTTCAGCCGCTACCACGCGCTGCACGCCGCACCCGTCGCGCGTGTCGAGGTCGTCACCGACCGGACGCGCGAGCGCGCCGCGCAGGACGCGGTGGCGCGTGCCGAGGTCGTGGCGGCCGCGGTCCACGCCACGCGCGACCTGGTGAACACCGCCCCCAACGACCTGTACCCCTCCGCGTTCGCCGACGAGGCGAAGGCCGCGGTCAAGCAGGCGGGCGCCAAGAACCTCAAGGTCACCGTGCTCGACGAGAAGGCGCTCGCCTCGGGCGGGTACGGCGGCCTGGTCGGCGTCGGACAGGGTTCGGTCCGTCCGCCGCGGCTCGTGCGCGTCTCCTACTCCCCCGCCAAGCCGCGCGCGACCGTCGCGCTCGTCGGCAAGGGCATCACGTTCGACTCGGGCGGCATCTCGATCAAGCCCGCCGCGGGCATGGAGGCCATGAAGTCCGACATGGCGGGAGCGGCGGCCGTGCTGCACACCGTCGTCGCGGCGGCCAAGCTCGGCCTGCCGGTCGCCGTCACCGGCTGGCTCTGCCTGGCCGAGAACATGCCGTCGGGCACGGCCCAGCGCCCGTCCGACGTGCTCACCATCCGGGGCGGCACGACCGTCGAGGTCCTCAACACCGACGCCGAGGGCCGGCTCGTGATGGCCGACGGCCTGGTCGCGGCGCTCGAGGAGAAGCCGGACGTGGTGCTGGACATCGCGACCCTCACGGGCGCGCAGGTCGTCGCGCTCGGTCACCGTGTCTCGGCCGTGATGGGTACCGAGGACGCACGCGCTCAGGTGGTCGACGCCGCGACGGCCTCGGGCGAGCTGTTCTGGCCGATGCCGCTGCCGGACGAGCTGCGCGCGGGCCTGAAGTCGAAGGTCGCGGACATCGCGAACATCGGCGAGCGCTGGGGCGGGATGCTCTCCGCCGGCGTCTTCCTGCGCGAGTTCGTCGGCGAGTCCCCCTGGGCGCACCTCGACATCGCGGGACCCGCGTTCAACGAGCGCACCGCGCACGACTACACGCCCGTCGGCGGCACCGGGGTCGGTGTGCGCACGCTGCTCGCCTTCGTGGAGTCGCGCGCCTGAGCTCGTCGCGAACTGCCCGCCGACCGCCAGGTCGTGCGGTTACCCTCACCGCATGGGTCTGTTCCGACGGTCGTCGCGTCGAGCGAACGACGCCTCCGTGCCCGCGGAGCCGTCGCAGAAGGAGGTGCGCGAGGCGACGCTCGCGCACCTGCAGGAGTTCACGCGCACGCGCGTCGGCGTCGAGGCGTACGTCGAGCCGAAGACGAACGTCACGCCGACGACCGTGATGCTCGTGGCGACCGACGGCGAGTGGACGCGCCGCCGGGTCCCCGACGTGCGTGCCGCCGCCGAGCTCGCGCAGACGCTCGGCATCCCGGTCTACGACGTCCAGCGCACCGGCTACCCGCAGCGCGTGCGCGACTGGAACGCGCGGCAGCGGATCGAACGGCGCCGCGCGTCGTCCTGACCGGCCCGGGACCCGCCGCGGGCGCACTCACCGACGATTCGTGGGATGACTGTTCCCAGCATCACACCCGGAATCGTGCGCCCCGGGTTCGTTCGGTCGCGGCTTGGATGACAAGATGGTCGGCGACTGGGCAGACCCACGCCTCGAGCGCGCGGTCCGCCGACCCGTCGTCCTTGAGCTGAGGAGTCTGCACGTGGCCGAGACCACCGGCACCGCCTTCGACATCGTCGTCCTGGGAGCGGGAAGCGGTGGCTACGCGGCTGCCCTGCGCGCCGCCCAGCTCGGCAAGACCGTCGCCCTCGTCGAGGCCGACAAGGTCGGTGGGACCTGCCTGCACAAGGGCTGCATCCCGACCAAGGCGCTCCTGCACGCCGCCGAGCTCGCCGACAACGCCCGCGAGGGCGCGCACTACGGCGTGCACACGACGCTCGACCACGTCGACATGCCCGGCGTGAACCAGTACAAGGACACCGTCATCGGCGGCCTGTACAAGGGTCTGCAGGGGCTCATCAAGTCGCGCGGCATCACCGTCGTCGAGGGCTACGGCAAGCTCACCGGCCCGAACACGGTCGAGGTGAACGGCCAGACGCTGACCGGCGAGCACATCGTGCTCGCGACCGGCTCGTACGCGCGCTCGCTGCCCGGCCTCGAGATCGGCGGCCGGGTCATCACGTCCGACCAGGCGCTGCAGCTCGACTGGATCCCGCAGTCCGCGGTCATCCTCGGCGGCGGCGTGATCGGCTCGGAGTTCGCGAGCGTGTGGAAGTCGTTCGGCGCGGACGTCACGATCGTCGAGGCCCTGCCGCACCTGGTCCCCAACGAGGACGAGGCGCTGAGCAAGGCGTTCGAGCGTGCCTTCCGCAAGCGCGGCATCGCGTTCAACCTCGGCGTCCGGTTCTCCGGCGTCACGCAGGACGACAACGGCGTGCACGTCTCGCTCGAGGACGGCAAGACGTTCGACGCGGACGTGCTGCTCGTGGCCGTCGGCCGCGGGCCGAGCACCTCGGGCCTCGGCTTCGAGGAGCAGGGCATCACGCTCGACCGCGGCTTCGTCATCACCGACGAGAAGCTGCACACGGGCGTCGCGAACATCTGGGCCGTCGGCGACATCGTCCCCGGCCTGCAGCTCGCGCACCGCGGGTTCGCGCAGGGCATCTTCGTCGCCGAGCAGATCGCGGGCCTCAACCCGCAGCCGATCGTCGAGTCGGGCATCCCCCGCGTGACGTACTCCGAGCCCGAGGTCGCCTCCGTGGGCGTGACCGAGGCGCGCGCCAAGGAGCTCTACGGCGAGGACGGCGTCGAGTCGCTCGAGTACAACCTGGCCGGCAACGGCAAGAGCAAGATCCTCGGCACGCAGGGCTTCGTCAAGCTCGTGCGCCAGAAGGACGGCCCCGTCGTCGGCGTGCACATGATCGGCGCGCGCGTCGGCGAGCTCATCGGCGAGAGCCAGCTCATCGTGAACTGGGAGGCGTACCCGGAGGACGTCGCCGCCCTGGTCCACGCCCACCCGACGCAGAACGAGGCGCTCGGCGAGGCCCACCTGGCCCTCGCCGGCAAGCCGCTGCACGCCCACAACTGACCTGGAATCGAAGGAGACGACGCGGTCATGTCCCAGAACGTGCAGCTTCCTGCGCTCGGTGAGTCCGTCACCGAAGGCACCGTCACCCGCTGGCTGAAGAACGTCGGCGACACCGTGGAGGTCGACGAGCCCTTGCTCGAGATCTCCACCGACAAGGTCGACACCGAGATCCCGTCGCCGTTCGCCGGCGTGCTCGAGCAGATCCTCGTCCAGGAGGACGAGACGGTCGAGGTCGGCGCAGCGCTCGCCGTGATCGGTTCGGGCGAGGGCGCCGGGTCGTCCGACGAGGCGCCGGCCGAGCAGCCCGCCGCGCAGGAGGCCCCTGCCGAGCAGGCTCCCGTCGAGCAGCCCGCCGCCGAGGCGGCGCCCGCTCAGCAGTCGCCCGAGCAGCACGAGGAGGCCGCGCCCGCCGCGTCGGCGCAGGAGGCACCCGCGCAGGCGGCGGCCGCAGGCGACGCGCAGGACGTCACGCTGCCCGCGCTCGGCGAGTCCGTCACCGAGGGCACGGTCACGCGCTGGCTCAAGTCCGTCGGTGACGCCGTCGAGGTCGACGAGCCTCTGCTCGAGATCTCGACCGACAAGGTCGACACCGAGATCCCGTCGCCGCTGGCCGGCACGCTGACCGAGATCCTCGTCCAGGAGGACGAGACCGTCGAGGTCGGCGCTGTCCTGGCCCGCATCGGGTCCGCGACGCAGCAGGCCGCCCCGGCCGCCGCTCCGGCTCCGGCTCCCGCCGAGGCCGCCCCGGTACCCGTGCCCGCCGCGCAGGCGCCGGCGCCGGTGCCCGCGACCCCGGCACCGGCTCCCGCTGCGGCGGCACCGGCTCCCGCAGCCCCGGCTGCTCCGGCCGCAGCCTCCGCTGGCGAGACTGCGACAGCGCCGGCAGCCTCGGGCGGCTACCTCACGCCGCTCGTGCGCAAGCTCGCCGCGGAGAAGGGTGTCGACGTCGCGTCCCTGACGGGCACCGGCGTCGGTGGCCGCATCCGCAAGGAGGACGTGCTGGAGGCCGCCGCGAAGGCCGAGGCCGCCAAGGCCGCCGCCGCGCAGCCCGCCGCCGCGCCCGCCGCTGCCGCTCCCGCACCGGCCGCCAAGGTGCCCACGGTCTCGCCGCTGCGCGGCACGACCGAGAAGGCCAGCCGACTGCGCCAAATCATCGCCGAGCGCATGGTCGAGGCCCTGCACACGCAGGCGCAGCTCACGACCGTGGTCGAGGTCGACGTGACCAAGATCGCGCGCCTGCGCGCCGCCGCGAAGGAGGACTTCAAGGCGCGCGAGGGCACGAACCTCACGTTCCTGCCGTTCTTCGTGCTCGCCGCCATCGAGGGACTCAAGGCGTTCCCGAAGATCAACGGCGTCCTCGAGGGCAACCAGATCACGTACCACGGTCAGGAGAACGTCGGCATCGCGGTCGACACGGAGCGCGGCCTCGTCGTGCCCGTGGTCCGCGACGCGGGCGATCTCAACCTGGCCGGTCTGTCCCGCAAGATCGCGGACCTCGCGACCCGCACGCGGAACAACAAGATCGGTCCCGACGAGCTCTCGGGCGCGACGTTCACGGTGACCAACACCGGCTCGGGCGGCGCGATCATCGACACGCCGATCGTCCCCGGCGGCACGTCGGCGATCCTCGGCACGGGCGCGATCGTCAAGCGCCCCGCCGTGGTGAAGGGCCCCGAAGGCGAGGACGTCATCACGGTCCGGTCGATGTGCTACCTCTGCCTGTCCTACGACCACCGGCTCGTGGACGGCGCGGACGCCTCGCGGTACCTCTCCGCCATCAAGGCCCGGCTCGAGGAGGGCGCGTTCGAGGCCGAGCTCGGCCTCTGACGCCCCATTCGTCGCGCGCAACGGCCCGGTCCCCTCGCGGGGGTCGGGCCGTTCGCGCACCCGTCCGCAAGCGACGCGGGAAGTGACTGCGGGCGCAGGTCAGGCCGTTCGAATCTAGGGTGACGGGATGCGCATCGTCGTCGCTGGCTCCCACGGCTTCATCGGCTCGGCCCTGCTCCCCCGGCTGCGGTCGGCGGGTCATGACGTGCACGTGCTCGTGCGGCACGCGCAGACGCGGCCCGAGGAGATCGCATGGGACCCCGCACGCGGGTCGCTGGCACCCGACGCCCTGCGGGGGTTCGACGCCGTCGTGAACCTCGCCGGGACCAACCCCGGCACCCGGCCGCTCACCGAGGCGCGCAAGCGCGACGTGCTGGCCTCACGGGTCGACACCGCGGGGCTGCTGGCGCGCAGGCTCGCGACGCTCGACGACGGCCCGCGCGTGCTGCTCCAGGCGTCGGGGATCGGCGCGTACGGGGACCGGGGCGACACCGAGGTCGACGAGACCGAGCCGCTCGGCACCACGTTCTTCGCCGACGTCGTGCGCCAGTGGGAGGCGGCCACCGAGCCCGCTGCCGCGGCCGGGGTGCGCGTGGCGCACCTGCGGACCGGGGTCGTGCTGGGCGCCGGCGGTGGCGCGCTGCGACCGCTGTGGCCGATCCTGCGCGCCGGGCTGGGCGGCCGGCTCGGCTCGGGCCGCCAGTACTGGTCGTGGATCACGCTGGACGACGAGGTGCGGGCGATCGAGCACCTGCTGACCGCTGACGTCGCCGGCCCGGTCAACCTCGTCACGCGTGCCGACCGGAACGCCGACGTCGTCGAGGCCCTCGCGCAGGCTGTGCACCGGCCGGCGCGCGTGCCAGTCCCGGCGTTCGCGCTGCGGCTCGCGCTGCGCGACTTCGCCTCCGAGGTGCTCGGGTCCGTGCGTGCGGTCCCCGCCGCGCTCGAGGCGAGCGGGTTCGTGCCCGAGCACCGTGACCTGCCGGCCGCCGCACGGTGGGCGGCCGAGCAGTCCTAGGGCTCAGGTGGCGGGGGCCACGTCCCACACCCGCCAGCCCTGGTCGGTCCAGCGCAGCACGAGCACGACCGTCGAGGTCGCGGCAGGACCGCCGGCTCGTCGCGAGCCGTCGGCGGCCACGCGCTCGTACGCGCTGGTGGTGCTCGTGACCTGCACGCGCACCTCGTCGTCGCTCGACCCGGCGTCGTCGCGCGGAGCTTCGAGCCGCTCGACGTCCGTCACCGACACCTCGAGGCCGCTGACCCGGTCACCGTCGAGCTGCGCCACGAGCCGGGAGTCGGCCTCGTGCGCGGGCGAACCGACCACCTCGACCTCGTGCAGCGCTGCCGCGCGTCCCTGTGCGAGCAGGGACGCACGCCGCTGCGTGAGCGCGACCGCTGCGTCCCGCGGATCGGTCCGGGCGGGCACCGACGTCGCCCGCGGGCCCGCGACCGGGCCGGGCGCCGCGGCGGCCGTCCCCCCGTCGGTGGTCGCGCGCCACGGTGCGACGAGCACGGTCACCGTCACCGCGGCGGCCAGCACCACGGCGCACGCACCGGCGATCATCACGCGCGCCACGCCGGGTCGCCCGGCCGGGCCGCGCCCTCTCACGGGACCGCTCTCCACGTCGCTCGCCGGGCGGAGCCGACTGGTCGCGCCGTGCCGTCCGGCTCTCGCACCACCCCGTCGCGCGCGGCCCCCGCTGTCGCCGCGGGCCGTCGCGCGCAGCGACCCCAGGTCGTGCGCCACGTCCCGCCCGGTCCCGGCCCGGTCGGGCAGCCGCACCGGCTGCGGCACGGCGACGCGGAAGCACCGGTCCACCACGCGCGCGGCGCTCGGCGCAGGCTCGTGCAGCAGGTCCTCGAGCGCCTCACCGAGCGAGCCGTCTCCCCCGCCCGTGCCGGGCACGGCGAGCGGCTCGAGCACCGCGGCGAGCAGCGCACGGACGTCGGCGGCGGACTCGTCGGACGCCGTGGGGACGTGCCGCAGCGCGACACCCAGCCCGGCGAGCACCGGACGCCCGTCCGCGTCGACGACGATCGAGCGCGGACCGACGCCGCCGTGCTGGATGCCGACGGCGTGCATCGCCTCGAGCGCCTGCGCGACCGGGATCGCGAGGGTCGCGGCCTCGCCGTCGGACAGGGGTCCACGCGCGGCGCACAGCCGGACGAGGCTGAGGCCGGGCAGGTGCTCGGAGAAGACCCCGATCTCGGCGGCCGACAGCGGCACCACCTCGAGCACGCGCACCAGGTGCTCGTGCCGCACCGACCGCCACGCGCCGACGCGCGCACGCGTCGTGTCGTCGGCCGGCAGCACGTGCAGCTCGACGCGGCGCTCCGAACCATCGAGCGCGACCGCGACCAGCGCGCCGTCGTCCCCGGGGGCCAGGGCGCGGTAGCCCGCAGCGGCGAGCGCCAGGTCGACCTCGGGGCTGACTCGCACGTCACTCGTCATGGACGCACATCGAAGCGGAGTGCGCATCCGGGCGTCGTCGCTCGTCCACAGGCCCGCGCGCGGGCTCAGGTGAGCCGGACCACCTCGTCCTCGGCCGCCGACCGCCGCGCGGCGTCGAGCACGCGCGCGGTCGCGACCGCATCGGCCGGGTCCACCGGCGCCGGTGCGCCACCGAGCACCCACTCCGCGAGGGCCGGGTAGATGTCGTGGTGCCCCCCGCGCGGCGCGGGCACCGGCGTGCGCTCGGCGCCGCGGACGAGCCAGCCCTCGTGCACCGGCTCACCGGGACGGCGGCTCTCCTCGTACGCGTCGTCGAGCGCCTCGAACGGGGTCGGCTCGCCCTCGAAGCTCGTCACGAGGTACGCGGCCCGCGCTCCGAGCACGCGCGTCCGCGGGCCAGGCGCGCCCACGAGCCCGCCTGCCTGCAGGTGGCTCAGGACGCCGCTGTCGTGGTGCAGCGCCAGGAACACGTCGTCGACCGCGGGCGTCGTGCGCGCCGCGAGCTCGGCGTACACCTGACGCACGGGACCGAACAGCTGCACCGCGGAGTCGACGAGGTGCGAACCGAGGTCGAGCAGCAGGCCGCCGGCGTCCTCGTCGTTCTCCTTCCACCGGTCCTGCGGCTGCGGGCGGAACCTCTCCCAGCGCCGCTCGAACCGGTGCACGGGCCCGAGCTCGTCGCGTCCCAGCAGGTCCAGCAGCGCGAGCTGCTCGGGGTCCCAGCGACGGTTCTGGAAGACCGTGAGCCGTCCGTCGGCGCGCGCAGCCAGGGCGGCGGCGTCCTGCGCCGTCGTCGCGAGCGGCTTGTCGACCAGCACGTGAGCACCCGCCGCGAGCGCCTCCGTCGCGTGCGCGACGTGCTCGCCGGTCGGGCTCGCGACGACGACGAGGTCCACGCCGTGCAGGTCGGACAGCAGGGCGTCGACGTCGGGGACGACGCGCGCGTCGGGCCAGTCGGCGGCCACCTGGTCGGATCGGCTGCCGGTCACGACCGCCACCACCTGCTGCCCCGCGGCCCGGACCAGACGCGCGTGGATCCCCCGGCCCGCGCCCCCGTAGCCGATCAGCGCGACTCGTAGCGTGCTCATGCGCCTCACCCTAGGACCGCCGACAGCGCCTAGGCTGACCGGCATGCTGTTCGAGGAGCTCGAGCTCGGGACCCGGCTGCTCCCCTACGTCCCGACGTGGGATCGGCAACGCGAGGTGCACGCCGCCGTCGTCGCGGGCGGTGAGGACACCGTGCTGCTCTGCGAGCACGAGGACGTCTACACCGCCGGGCGCCGCACCGCGGCGTGGGACCGCCCCGTCGACGGCACACCCGTGGTCGACGTCGACCGCGGGGGCCGGATCACGTGGCACGGGCCGGGTCAGCTCGTCGGCTACCCGATCGTGCGGCTGCGCGAGCCCGTGGACGTCGTGCGCTACGTGCGCGCGCTCGAGCAGGCGCTCATCGACACGTGCACCGACCTGGGGCTCACCGCGACGCGCGTCGAGGGACGCAGCGGCGTGTGGTTCGAGGCGCGGCCCGGCGGCCTGCAGCGCAAGGTCGCTCAGATCGGTGTCCGCGTGTCCCGTGGCGTGACGATGCACGGCTTCGCGCTGAACTGCGAGCCCGACCTGCACGCGTTCGACCGCATCGTGCCGTGCGGCATCCCGGACGCGGACGTGACGTCGCTGAGCGTCGAGCTCGGCCGCCGCGTCCCGATCGCCGAGGTGGTGCCGCTCGTGCGTGAGCACCTCGCGCACGAGCTCGCGCCGCTGCTCGCCACGCAGCCTGCCGACGCGCGCTGACGCGCACCGACCTCCCGCACCGACCCGTCCGCGCGTCAGGCCGCGGTCGTCAGCTCCTCCGCGACGCCCATCGCCCACGCCCGGACGGCGTCGAGGTCGCGGTAGTCGCCGTCCTGCGCCCGCACCAGGGCGACGAGCGCGCGCTCGGACATCGACAGCGACGCCTTGTCGAGAGCTCCGATGAAGCACTTCGCCTCACGCGCCCCCGTGGCCGTGACCATGGCCTCGACGTCGTCGGGCACGCTCGTCGTCGGGTGGCTGCCGACCGGGCCCGACCAGAACAGCCACACGGGACGCAGCCTCAGGTGGGCACCCTGGCGCACGACGAGGTCGCGCAGGGACGCAGCCAGCCGGCCGACGTACACCGCGGAGCCGAGGACGACGGCGTCGTACGGCATCACGCGCTCGACGTCGTCCGGCGCGGTCACGTCGACCGTGTGCCCGGCCTCCCGCAGGACCGCGGCGACGACTTCGCCCATCTCGGCGGTCGCCCCGTGGCGGGACGCAACGCTCACCAGCACTCGCATGGTCGTCTCCTCCCAGAAGGCACCGTTGCCTGCGTCCAGCCTGACCGCTGACCAGCCCCGCGGCGCGGGACCCAGGTCCCGTGACTGTGACGCCCGCCTCGTGCGTGCGCGGGTGCACCCGTGCGCGCTGCGGCTAGTGTGGCCACGTGACGATCGCACCCGAGGGGCGCCGGATGCTGCGCGTGGAGGCACGCAACGCCCAGACGCCCATCGAGAGAAAGCCCGAGTGGATCCGCACGCGCGCCACCATGGGCCCGGAGTACTCCGAGCTCAAGGGCCTGGTGAAGCGTGAGGGCCTGCACACCGTGTGCGAGGAAGCCGGCTGCCCCAACATCTTCGAGTGCTGGGAGGACCGCGAGGCGACATTCCTCATCGGCGGTGACCAGTGCACGCGGCGGTGCGACTTCTGCCAGATCGACACGGGCAAGCCCGCGGACTTCGACGCCGACGAGCCGCGCCGCGTCGCGGAGTCCGTGCAGGCGATGGGCCTGAAGTACTCCACGGTCACCGGCGTCGCGCGCGACGACCTGCCGGACGGCGGGGCGTGGCTGTACGCCGAGACGGTCCGCCAGATCCACGCGCTCAACGCGGGCACGGGTGTCGAGCTGCTGATCCCGGACTTCAACGCGATCCCCGAGCTGCTCGACGAGGTCAACGCGTCGCGGCCCGAGGTGCTCGCGCACAACCTCGAGACCGTGCCCCGCATCTTCAAGCAGATCCGGCCCGGTTTCCGGTACGACCGGTCGCTGTCGGTCATCACCCGGGCGCGTGAGGCCGGTCTGGTCACCAAGTCCAACCTCATCCTCGGGATGGGCGAGACGTACGACGAGGTCGTCGAGGCGCTCGGTGCGCTGCACGACGCGGGCTGCGACCTGATCACGATCACGCAGTACCTGCGCCCGTCGGTGCGGCACCACCCCGTGGACCGGTGGGTGCGGCCCGAGGAGTTCGTCGAGCTGTCGACCGTCGCCGAGGAGCTCGGGTTCCTGGGCGTCATGTCCGGCCCGCTGGTGCGCTCGTCGTACCGGGCCGGTCGCCTGTGGGGCCAGGCCATGCGCCGCCGCGGCCTGCCGATCCCCGACGCGCTCGCGCACCTGGGTGAGCCGACCACCGCACGCCAGGAGGCGTCGAGCCTGCTCGCCCGCTGAGCCGGGCCCGTCCCAGCGCCTCCGACGACTGGTGCGTGCACGCTCCTCGGACGCGCGCGAGGTGACCCCCGACGCTCGGTAGACTCGGCCGCATGGCCCGTGACAAGTCCGCCTCCCCCGCCGCGCCCAAGACCAAGAAGGTGCGCTGGTACCACCAGGTGTGGGAAGCGTTCAAGATGACGCGGGAGACCGACCCCGCGATCACCTGGATCCTGCTGGCGACGTTCGTCGGCATCCTGGGCATCGGCATCATCGTCGGCCTCGTCCTGGACGCGGTCGTCTACTTCATCCTGCTGTCGCTGCCGTTCGCGCTGCTCGCTGCGATGTTCCTCCTGGCGCGGCGCGCGGAGGCCGCCGCGTACTCTCGGATCGAGGGCCAGCCCGGCGCCGCACTGGCCGCGCTGCGCACCATCCGCCGTGGCTGGACGTTCGTCGAGGAGCCCGTCGCGATCGAGGCCCGCTCGCAGGACATGGTCTTCCGGGGCGTCGGCCGGCCGGGCATCGTGCTCGTCGGCGAGGGCGGCGGCAACGTCGCTCGCCTCCTGGAGTCGGAGCGCAAGCGAACGACTCGCGTGCTCCCGACCGTGCCCGTCACCGTCCTGCAGACCGGGCGCGGCGAGGGCCAGGTGCCGTTGCCGAAGCTCCCGTCCACGGTGCGCCGGCTCAAGCCGAAGCTCACCAAGCAGGAGGTCGCGGAGGTCACCAAGCGCCTGCAGGCGCTCGGCGGCGCGCGGCTTCCCGTGCCGAAGGGCGTCGACCCGATGCGTGCTCGCCCCGACCGCAAGGGCATGCGCGGCCGCTGAGCCGGCCCGCTGGTCTCGACGCCGCCGACCGGCGTGCGAGCCACCGGCGGACGTGGGTCAGCGGCGGACGATCGCCGTCCCTGCGGCGCGGTCGTGCAGGCCGCGGCCGTCGGAGTCCCACACGACCGCGGGGATGACCAGGCACAGCAGGAACGTGCGCAGCGCGGCGCGGCCGAACCCAGGCGCGCGACCGTCGTCGGGCAGCGGCCCGTCCGGGGTCACGCCGGCGCGGCGCACGCGGATGCCCAGCACCCGGTGCCCGACCGTGAACCCGAGCGTGCCGACCAGCACGAGGTTCTCGACCGCGAAGATGGCGAGCGTGACCATGCCGTCGGCGCGCTGCCAGAAGGGGCCGGTCGCGTCACCGGCGAAGAAGGCGGAGGCGAGCAGGAGGCACAGCGTCCAGTCGAGGACGAGCGCGACCGCCCGGCGCCCGATCGTCGCCGCCGATCCGCTCCCCTGCGCCGGCAGACCCAGGGCGGTACCCCGGCCACCGCCGCCGGACGGCCCGCCCTCGAGCCACGACCCCACGTTCTGTCTCGTCGTCACCTGCTCAGCCTAAGCGGGGCCAGTCGCCCGCCCGAACCGCCTGCAGGGGCCACGCGTTCGCATGATCGTTACACCCGCGCGCTGCGCGTAACCTCACGGAAACACTTGCCTCACATCAGAGAAACGGCCCACGCCTAGCGTCTGGCTAGCCCGATGCGGGCACCATCGACCGAGGAGCAGCGGATGTTCAGCAAGCCAGAGGAAGTCCTGGCGTTCATCAAGAGCGAGGACGTCAAGTTCGTCGACGTGCGATTCTGTGACCTGCCGGGCGTGATGCAGCACTTCAACGTCCCGGCCCAGTCGCTGGACGCCGACTTCTTCACGGACGGCCAGATGTTCGACGGCTCGTCGATCCGCGGCTTCCAGGCGATCCACGAGTCTGACATGAAGCTGGTGCCGGACGTCACGACCGCCTACGTCGACCCGTTCCGCGCGGAGAAGACGCTCAACATCAACTTCCACATCGTCGACCCGTACACCGACGAGCCCTACAGCCGCGACCCGCGTCAGGTCGCCGCGAAGGCCGAGGCGTACCTGAAGTCGACCGGCATCGCGGACACCGCGTTCTTCGCGCCCGAGGCCGAGTTCTACATCTTCGACGACATCCGCTTCGAGACGAAGCAGAACGCGTCGTACTACTACATCGACTCCATCGAGGCCGCCTGGAACACGGGCCGCGTCGAGGAGGGTGGCAACCTCGGCCACAAGACGCCCTACAAGGGCGGCTACTTCCCCGTCCCGCCGGTCGACCACTTCGCCGACCTGCGCGACCAGATCTCGCTGCAGCTGGACGCGCTCGGCCTCGGTGTCGAGCGCGCGCACCACGAGGTCGGCACCGCCGGCCAGGCGGAGATCAACTACCGCTTCGACGAGCTCGCCAAGTCGGCCGACAAGGTGCAGCTCTTCAAGTACGTCGTGAAGAACGTCGCGCACGCCGCGGGCAAGACCGCGACGTTCATGCCGAAGCCCCTGTTCGGCGACAACGGCTCGGGCATGCACGTGCACCAGTCGCTGTGGAAGAACGGCGAGCCGCTGTTCTTCGACGAGAAGGGCTACGGCGGCCTGTCCGACCTCGCCCGCTGGTACATCGGTGGCCTGCTCAAGCACGCGCCCGCGCTACTGGCGTTCACGAACCCGACGGTGAACTCCTACCACCGCCTGGTCCCGGGCTTCGAGGCGCCGGTGAACCTGGTCTACTCGGCCCGCAACCGCTCCGCGTGCATCCGCATCCCGGTCACCGGTTCGAACCCGAAGGCCAAGCGCATCGAGTTCCGCGTGCCGGACCCGTCGTCGAACCCCTACCTGGCGTTCGCGGCCATGCTCATGGCCGGCATCGACGGCATCCAGAACCGCATCGAGCCGCCCGAGCCGGTCGACAAGGACCTGTACGAGCTGCCCCCCGAGGAGCACGCCCTGATCCAGCAGGTCCCGGGCTCGCTCTCCGAGGTGCTCGACAACCTCGAGGCCGACCACGACTGGCTGACCGCCGGCAACGTGTTCACGCCGGACCTCATCCAGACCTGGATCGACTACAAGCGCTCCGCCGAGGTGGACCCGATTCGTCTGCGGCCGCACCCGCACGAGTTCGAGCTCTACTACGACGTGTGATCGGCCCTAGCGGGTTGACCTGCGACGACGCTGCCCGAGCTGGGGCCTAGTCCGCAGGGAGTCCGCGAGAGGTCGCCTGGACCGAGGCCACGTGCTCGGTGATCGCTGCTCCGATCGCCGAGCGCGTGGCCTCTTCCGTGCCCGGAAACAGGTGCGAGTACGTGTCGAGCGTCGTCTTCGCGGACGCGTGCCGTAGTCGCTCCTGGACGACCTTCACGGAGAGCCCCGCTTCGATGAGCAGCGAGGCGTAGTGGTGGCGCAGGTCGTGGAACCGGAACCCCTCCGGCAGACCGACCGCCTCGCGGACTGCTCGCACCGCGCGGTCGATCTGCCAGGGCGGCACCTGCTCCCCCGTCGGCTGCTCGACCATCCACGCGCGCTCGTCGGCGCCCTCGGCGAGCAGCAGCGCGAGCTCGTTCGGGATCGGCACCGGCGTCCGTGACGTCTCGGTCTTGAGCGGCTCGGCAGGCCACTGCACGGTGGGCGAGACCACCCCGCGCATGAGGTCGACGTCGGCGACCCGCAGACCGCAGACCTCCGCAGTCCGCAGCCCTGCGAACGCGCCGAGCAACACGGCCGCGCGAAGGTGCTCCGGCACGACGTCGTGCAACGCCCAGACCTGCGCCGGCGTCGCGACGTAGGGCCGCTGCTTGCCCGCTCCCGGCGACGTCCGCCTCGAGCACGGGTTCCGCGGCAGTACGCCGTCGTGCACCGCGTCACCGAGGATCTGCGACAGCCGGCCGTGCAGCGCATAGACGTAGGAGTCCGCGGCGCCCTCAGCCTTGAGCCTGGCCGTCCACGCCTTCACGTGCGAGGGGCGCACGGTCTGCAGCGGCATGGGCCCGAACGCCTCGACGATCTTCGCGACATGCACCCGCGCCTGCCGAACGGTCGACGGTCGCCGCGTCGCGTATCCCTCGAGCCACGTGGCGCACCACTGCCCCACCGTCGTCTTCGCGGTCCTCGGGTCGACGTACGTTCCCGTGACTACCGTCGAGGTGACCTTGTCGAGCCAGTGCTGCGCGGAGTCATCCGGGTGACGCGGGTTGTTCTTGTACGTGAAGTGCCGGGCATGCTCCTTGCCGGCGTCATCTCGGTAGCGAGCCCGCCACCGGCCGTTCTCACGTCTCTGGATGCTGGCCATCGCCGACCCCGTCATCTGCCACATCCGCATGCTTGGCGACTACGTCCGACTCGACTTCTTCCTGAAGTTCGGCTAGCCGCCTAGCGATACTCGCCGCCCGGGATGCGAGCTCAGCGAGCGACTCCCGGTCGTCGCGAACATCGCGCGCCGCGAGCCGGAGTCTGGCCTCGTGCAACTCGCGCTCAGCGGCGTCGGCACCCTCGGGCGATGTCTGGAGATCGGCATACACGGCAACGTTCTTGTCGAGCGTCGCCTGCCGGGCCTCGTATAGGTGCTCGATCTGGTAGAGCACGAGCCGAGCCTCAAGCGGCTGGAGCGCCTCAGGCTGCAGGTCCGTCAGGCCTGCGATCTCTCCCATCATCCAGGGTCGGACCCAAGTGACTACTTCGTCCCAGATCTCGGCGAACCGCCCGGGCGCAACCTCGACCCTGTCGAGAGCTGCGGCGGGAATGACCAACTCCAGCGGCGAGAGGTTCAGGGCTCGGGCGAGGACTGAGATCTCGTGCACCCCGATCGTGCTCTTCCGCCGGTGCTCGAGGTTCGCGATCGCGTTGCGAGGGATCTCGAATCCGAGTTCTGCCGTTCTCTGGCTCAACGCCTGCGCGCTTAGGCCACGGCGCATCCTCGCCGCGCGAACAGCCCTGCCGATGGCGTAGGTCCAGTCTCCGGGCCAGGTTGATGATTCCACAGGACACATCCTAGCCAGCATGTTGCGTCCTGAACCATCGCCTGCCAACATAGTCCTTGAGGAAGCGGCACGGCATGGCGGTTGTGTATCTGGGAATCGATTGGAGTGACATGGCGCGGACCCTGCTCACGCTCGACCAGGTGGCCGAGCGCACGGGCATCAGCAAGGCCACGTTCAGGTGGCTGCGGCACCAGGACCGCGGACCGAAGTTCGGCGTCATCGCCGGACGTCTGCGGATCTACGAGGACGACCTCGAGCGGTGGATCGAGCGCGAGCTCGAATCGACTGCCACCGGCGGCGCCGCGTGATCGCGGCCCCCGTCACCACGAAGAGGGCCGGGCACCTGTTGGAGCAGGTCCCGGCCACGATCCCGACCCCTACCAGGGAGATCAAGATGAGCACCATCATGCCTGACCGCGCGACGACGCGCGAGCCTGTGGCCGTCGACTTCCACTACGCGTGGTGCGACCCGCGCTACTGCTGCCGCGACAACATGTGGGGCGACAGCCTCGAGACCGGGGTCCTCCACTGCTCGGCACCGCTCGTCTGGCCCGGTGACCCGGCTCGGCCGGTGTCGGGTCAGCGCGGGTCGGTCCACGTCCAGCGGTGGCGTGCCGACTGGTCCGAGGACGAGACCCCGCTGGTCGCGATCGTCGAGCCGCCGGACGAGCTCGCGCCGGAGTCGCTCGCGGAGTACGCGGACTGGCTCATCGACGCGCGCTGGGACTTCCTCCGCGCGACGACACCGCGCCCCGCCGCCGACGCCCCCTGCCCCGAGTGGTGTACGAAGGCGCAGGACCAGGGTCAGGACGTCCACGAGTGGCAGCTGCACGCCGGCATGGTCACCGCGACCGCCCCGCGCTGGACGCGGACGCACCGGGGCATCGTGGGACGTGCGTGGGTGGAGCAGATCGAGTCGACGACGCCCGACGGCGGCACGGAGCTGCGCCGTCGGCGAGCGATGGGTCGGGTCCGTGCGGAGGACGCAGGGTGAAGCCACTCGACGCGGTACGAGCGATGGTCGCGGAGGCGCTCGGCACCGAGCCCGTCGACCGGTACACCGCGGCGCGCGCTCGCGCCGCTCGCGAGAAGCCCGACCGGATGACGTTTCAGCCGGTGCGCCGTGCTCGTCGCAAGACGGCAAAGCGCGATCAGCGGCGGGAGTACGTCGACCAGCTCCGAGAGCAGGGCTTCGACGCCGAGTACCTGGAAGACCGCTACGGGAGGCGCCGGTGAGCATGAAGGCCCTCACCGCCGCCGTGAGGTACATCGAGGCACAGCCCGCGGGTTCGCTCGCGGGCTGTGCCCCCGCCCTGCTGCTCGTGCTGGCCGACATCGCGAACGACGACGGCCGCGCGTTCCCGTCGTTGACGACGCTCGGGCGTCGAGTCAACCGCGGCGAAAGGGTGGTCCGGAGGACGGTGCTGGACCTCGTGCGAGCGGGCGTCATCAACGGCTCGGAGCGCCGCGGGACGACCACGATGTACGACCTGACCCCGGTCCTGCAGTACACCCCGGAACCACAGGACACCCCGGAACCCGGGTACCGGACCACCCCGGAACCACAGGACACCCCACCCCGGCACCAGGGTTCCGGTGCCCCCGGTACTGCAGTACCGGCAGAACCCTCACTAACCCTCACTGAACCCGAAGGTGAACCCACACACGCGCGGGCGAGCCAGGCCGTCACCGCGCCGGATGCGTTCGAGGAGTTCTGGGCCGAGTACCCGCGGCGGACGGACAAGAAGCGCGCCCGGGCAGCGTGGGCGAAGGCGCTGCGGTCGCACGACGCGACGCAGCTCGTCCAGTGGGCCCGGGTCTTCGCGGCGGACCCGAACCTGCCCGAGTCGCAGTTCGTGCCGCACCCGAGCACGTGGCTGAACGGCGAGCGGTGGACCGACCTGCCGCTGCCAGCGCGGCACAAGCCACAGACCGCCCAGCAGGCCGTGCAGTCCAAGAACCTGCGCTCGCTGGAGCGCAACGTGCGCGCCGTGCAGGCCGAGCTCAGCGAACGCGAGCGGGCCGGGCTCGAACTTCTCGACAACGCCTTGGCGCAGGAGCGCCGGCAGATCGGAGGCCGCTGACCATGTCGACCCTCGCCGAACGGACCGACCTCCAGGTGCTCCTGACCGCGGACGCCTCGCTGTACGGGTACGAGGTCAGCGATGTCATGCTCAACACGTTCCTGCGGTTCCTCGACGTCGGCGTGACGCGCGACCAGATCGCTCGGGCGCTGCTCGACCACCGTCGCGAGTCGGACCGGCGGTTCACCCCGGCCGTGGTCAACACCTGGGTGCGGCGCCAGCGGGCGGCGTCGAGCGCGCGACTGGCGTACCCGCCGCCGCAGTCGCTCGACGGTGACCCGCTGCGCGAGATCCCGTGGCTGCGCACGTACAACGAGGCCGTCGAGGGCGGCGCGACCCCACAGGCGGCGTACGTGCTGGCGTGCCGAGCACACGGCTGCGATCCCGAGGCGGCGTTCCCCGATGAGCTGGCGAAGCAGCGCGCGTATCGAGTGATCGAGCAGTACGCGGCGGACGCGCGGGCACGGCTCCACGTGTCCACGGCGCCAGAAGGACCGGAGGCCGCGTGATGACGATCGACTGGGAGACCCATGAGGACCGGTGCCGGTCCATCCATCTCTCGCTGAAGCTGCAGGAGTCGGCGATCCAGGACGTGGTCGCAAGTGTCGAGCGCAAGCTCGAGCTCTGGAACGAGTGGCAAGCGTTGCTCATCGAGCTGCGGGCCTATGCGGGGGCCGTCATGGAGCGCGATGCCGAGGCGTTGGGGCTGGTCGCGCTCGTGTACGGCACCGATCTCGTCGGCGATGGGAGCGGGGCGTGAGCGGCGAGCGAGAGGACGTGCAAGGCGAGCGCGCTGGTCTGGCCGCTGCCACCCGCCCGGACCGTCCGGAGGCGGCATGAACTCGCACGCCGAGCTGTCCGCGAGCCTCGTCGACCTGCGCGCCGCGGGCCTGCCCGTCCCGTGCATGGACACCTCCGTCGAGGTACGCAGGGCGTGGACCTCGGACGACCATGCCGAGCAGTCGATCGCTGCGCGTCTGTGCGCCGGCTGCGCGGGGCTGGCGGGCTGTCGCCGGTTCATCGAGGACCACCCCGACGAGTGGGGCGTCTACGCGGGGTCGACCGATCGCGAACGGCACAGGCGACCGGCACCCCCGCGGCGAAGCCCGGAGGGGGCGGAAGCCGCGTGACGAGCCGCGCCCGCGTCGAGATCGCGAGGGACGGAACGCCGCGCCTCGTGATCGACGACGAGTGGACGCTGCTGGAGCTCGGCGGTCTGGTCGAGATGACGAACCGCGCGCGACAGCGGCGCGGGCTGCTCCCGCTCGAGCACGCATCCAGCGTCGTCGCACCCGCACGGGCCGCGGTCGCTCTGCTCGGGGTTGTGCAGTCACAACCCTTCGACGCTCAGGTGGCCGCACCGGGTGGAGCGTGGATCACGACAACAGAAGCAGCCAGGCGGATGGGGATCAGTCCTCAGGCGATCACGAAGAGGGCTCGAGCCGGTTCGATCACGGCGACGAAGGCCGCGGGCTGCTGGTGGATCGACGCGAAGGAGACAGCACAGTGAGCATCGGGAACCCGTGGATCGGAGCGTGGAACAAGATCATCGGCGACGGCCTGGCGACCGCGGAGGACGTGCTCTCGCGCACCGCGGTCCCCAGCTCCGCACGTGCCGCGTGGTACCCGGTGCGAGACGGTCTGCGCGAGATCCGCGACGAGATGCAGACGCTGTCGCGTCAGGCGACCACGGCCTCGCTCAACCGCGACCTGGTCCCGCAGGCACGGGTGCGGATGCTCAAGGAGTACCGCGAGCAGGCTCGCGAGAAGATCGCTCCGAACGCGAGCGCGGTGACCGCGGCCGTCCAGCGCACCATCGAGATCCTGCGAGAGGCGTCCTCGCCGCAGCGGCCCGCGCCGCACGACGCCGCACAGGAGACCGCGATCCTCGGCATCAAGGCTGACCTGCAGATGGTGCTCGCGCCGGCAGGAACGGGGCTCGACCTGACCGCACGTCTGCGCCGTCTCCTCGAGCGCGCCCTGCGCGACGGTGACACCCTGCGCGCCTGGGTCCTGTGCTCGCAGTGGGGCGAGGACTACCTGACCTCGCGCGACGCCGAGCAGTACGTCTCCTCGTGGTCCATCTACCTGAGCGAGACGCTCTCGAAGTTCACGCCTGCCGGGCAGATCGGCGAGGTCCGCAACGCGTACGACGACCTGACCAACCCCCAGACCGGCGCGTCCGGGATCGTGCTCGCGATGAACACCCTCATCGACCGAGTCCTCAACGAGATGGTCGAAGCGGCCGTTCGAGCCGAGGGCAACGCGATCGTGCTCACTCCGTCGCTCACGTGACCGGGGCACACCCCCTCCCCCCGGGCCCAAGGCCACCCCGAGGCATAGGGCCGATCTCTCCCTGACGTTTTTTCCACCACAGCCGGAAGGGAACCCAATGACCGCAGGAGAGCCGCACGAGGACGCGATGCGCGCCGGCGCCCGTCTCGCGGACATCGCACGAGCGCTCAGCGAGCCACCGCCCGAAGGCAAGGAACGAGTGCTGCGCCTGATCAACGAGGCCGCGGCGTCCCCCGGAGAGATCGCGTACCTGTGCGCCTGCCTCGTGGGCGTCTGGGAGGACACGGTCGTCGAGTGGGCAGGCGGCGACGTCGAACGAGCGCGGCGGGCGTTCGCAGCCGCCGCGCCCAGCATCGTCGGCGACGCCGCAGCCCTCGGGGCCGACGTCATCGTGCAGTCGATCCTCGACCGCGCCGGGGAGGTGCACGGTGGCTGAGATCGCGTCCGCCTACGTCTCGATCATGCCGTCCTTCAAGGGCGGCGAGGCCGGCATCACCAAGCAGCTCGACGGCCCCATCTCCAAGGCCTCGCAGACCGCTGGCAAGACCTCCGGGGCCGCCTACGGCAACTCGTTCTCGACGTCGGCTGGCGGCGTGATGAAGGCTGCCCTCGGCGCCGCGGTCATCGCGGGCGCTGCGACCGCGGCCAAGGACTTCATCGGCTCGTCGATCGACGAGGCCCGCGAGGCGCAGAAGGTCGGTGCGACGACCGAGCAGATCATCAAGACCACGGGCGGCGCGGCGAAGATCACCGCCGACCAGGTGGGCGAGCTCGCGACGGCCATCTCGCTCAAGACGGGCATGGACGACGAGGCGATCCAGTCGGGTGCGAACCTGCTGCTGACCTTCAAGAACGTCAAGAACGAGGTCGGCGAGGGCGCGAACATCTTCGACCGCGCGACCGCGGCTGCCGCGGACCTGTCGGCGGCCGGCTTCGGCGACCTCAACGGCGCGAGCAAGCAGCTCGGCAAGGCGCTCAACGATCCGCTCAAGGGCATGACCGCTCTGTCGCGCTCCGGGGTGACGTTCACCGCCGAGCAGAAGGAGCAGGTCAAGGCCCTCGTGGCGACCGGGGACATCCTCGGCGCGCAGAAGGTCATCCTCAGCGAGGTCGAGGGTCAGGTCGGCGGAACCGCGGCAGCGTCGGCGACGGCGGCCGAGAAGATGGCCGTCGGTTGGGGGAACCTGCAGGAGTCGATCGGCACGCTGCTCCTGCCCGTCATCGACCAGCTGCAGGGCGTGCTCACCGCAGCGTTCGCCTGGATCTCCGAGAACACCTGGGTGCTCGGCGCGTTCGCCGGCGGCGTCAGCGCCATCGCGCTCGCGATGGGCGTCGCCAAGATCGCGACCATCCAGTGGAGTGCCACCCTGCTCGCCAGCCCCATCACCTGGATCGTCGTCGGCATCGTCGCGCTCATCGCCGCGCTCGTGCTGCTGATCGCGAACTGGGACAGCGTCGTCGCCTGGCTCAAGAAGGTCTGGGGCGGCATCGTCAGCTGGCTCGCGGGCGTCTGGGACTCGATCGTCAGCGGCGTCAAGGCCGGCTGGGACGCGGTCGTGCGCTGGATCAAGGACGCCGCGAACAAGGTCGTCGGCTTCTTCATGAAGTGGTCGCTCATCGGCGTCATCGCCTCGAACTGGGACTCGATCAAGTCCGGCGCGACGAGCGCCTGGAACGGCATCGTCGACTGGATCCGGGGCGTCCCCGGCAAGGTCGTCGGCTTCTTCAAGACCTGGACGATCGTCGGGCAGATCGCGTCCCACTGGACCCAGATCAAGACCGGTGTCGAGGACATCTGGGGCAAGATCGTCGACTTCTTCAAGGGCGTCCCCGGCAAGATCGGCGGCGCCTTCTCCGGCCTGGGGTCGGCGCTCACGAGCCCGTTCCGCAGCGCGTTCAACTCGATCGCCGGCTTCTGGAACCGCACGGTCGGGTCGCTGAGCTTCTCGATCCCCGACTGGGTGCCCGGCATCGGCGGCAACAGCTTCTCGCTGCCGAAGATCCCGCTGCTCGCACAGGGCGGCATCGTCACCTCGGCTACCGCGGCGATCCTCGGCGAGGGCGCTGAGCCCGAGGCGGTCCTGCCGCTGTCCCGGCTCGACGGGATGCTCGAGCGTGCGGCCTCGTCCGGCGGCGTGATGCCGCGCGAGCTCGTCGTCGTCGACTCCGACGGCGCGCTCATCGGACGCATGCGAGTCGAGGCCGGCGGCGTGATGACGGGCGCGGTGCGGCCCCTGGATGCGGGGGTGGTCGCGTGGGCGCGGTGACGCTCACGCACGCTGTGACCTGCGGGTGAAGTTCGCGTCCACCGGCAAGCCCGCCTGCTACGGTCGTTCGTCGTGGGCGAACCTGAGGGGGACGTGGCGAAGCCGCTATCGCTTGCGGTGGTGCCCGCGACATCGAAGCGGAGCTTCCACAAGGAGCGCCACGGGTCCGTAGACGTCAACGAGGAGATCGTGGAGACCGTGTACGCGACCGTCTCCCGTAGTGACCGGGCAGTCGATCAGGTTGCAGTGGTGTTCGCGACTCTACGCGCAGCGGCGCGGGGCGAGCTACCGACTGGTGGCGACCTGGACGACGAACTTGAGCCTTCCCGGACCCAAGACGGACTCTGGGAGCTGAAGTGGAAGCGGAAGCGCAAGGGGCCGGCCGAGTTCCGGCTCTACCACGCAGAGCCGGAGGGCGGCCGCCCGGACTTCGTTGCGTTGCGGTTCCACGCGAAGTCGTTGAGCGGGTCCGAGCGAGACATCACCCGCGCACAAGACGCCGAGATGCGGGTCGCCATGGAGCGCTACAGCGACCGAGCCGCCGTCCGCGCGCGATGGGGCCACGAGGGTGAGGATGGCTGTCGCGCTTGTGTTGTCGACACCTAGACCCATAGAGTCCGGTCTATGGCTCTCCCTACCGCGAAGCAGGTCCTCCAGGCGCGCACGCGAGATGAGCTCATCCAGGCAGCAACGTCGCTGGCCGACGCAGACATGCGACTGCGGAGAGCGCTCGTGGAGGCTCGACGCGCGGCCGGGCTCTCCCAGGACGATGTTGCCAAGGCGCTCGGCATCAAGCAGCCGTCGATCGCTGCTTTCGAGCGATACGACAGCGACCCGCGACTCTCAACGATCCGGAGATATGCCACCGCGGTCGGTGCCCACATCGACCACTCCGTGACCCCCTTCTCTTTCGGTGCAGAATGGCGACCCGTTCCGGTCTCGCCAGGCTTTGCCGGAGTCACCAGCGGCCGCGAGCAGGCGCCCGTTCCCATTCAGGCTGCTGCAGACTCCAAGTCGACCGACTTCGCGCTTGCGGCATGAGGCCTCAAGTCGCTACTCCTGCCGACGCGAGCGAGTTACTTCGGTGCGTTGAACTGACGGGCATCCGGTCCTACGCGCTTGCGGGCCGCCGTGCAGACGCCGACGAGGCGTCGGCGGAAGTAGCGCCCGAGGTGGCGATCCGCCTGTCGCCGACGCAGATGGAAGTCCGCATGCGAGTCGAGGTCAGCACGAGCGCCGCTGTGCTCGAGGCCGACATGGCTGCCGTCTATGACCTGACGACGCCGGCGAACCTCTGGGCACACGTGGTGTACGAGTTCGTGGAACGCGTCGCGGTTATGGCGATCTACCCGTTCGTGCGAGAGTCAGTCTTCGCCACCGCGTCCCGCATGGGCGTTGCCCCGCCCGTGCTCGGCATGATGCGTGCTGGCGAGTTCTCGATCGGCCATCCGGACGGGCCGGTGTTCGCGGCCAGCAGGACGCCCGCTTCCCTCGCCGAACTCGCTCGGGAGTTTGGCGTCCCATCGGCGAGCGTCGCTGAGCTGAGCCGGGAACTCGGATTCGATCCGAGTTCCACCAGGACCGTCCTGAACGCCGAGTCGGCGGCCGCCATCCGCACCGCGTTCTTCTCGCGGGAGGTTCTGGGCGACGGCTAGGGGCGCCGCGTCCTCTGCGAGCGCAGATCGGACCGCCCCGCCTGGATGGGGTGCGGCCACATCCCCGGCGCCGCGGAGTCGACAACTCGCTCCCACCTGAGTCACGGTGGGACTGGTGCCTCGCGGTGCCGACAGCTAGACCCGCCGTTGCCTCGCGTGCCCGGTCGATCGCTGCCTGCGAACGCGCCGACCTCGGCTCGATGCGGTTGGGGTCGCCGGGACGCGCGGCCTTCTTGGCCTTCCGCTCGGTGAGCTCTTCACTCGGGCGGGCCTGCAGTGGCAGGCTGCCCGCCATGGCGACACTCATCACCCTGACCCGCGTCTCGTACACCCTCTCCGAGGCGGCGCTGGCTACGGGGATCTCTGAGAGCACGATCCGCCAGGCCGTCTACGACGGCGAACTCATCGCTCACTACGTGGGCGAGAAGGCCAGCAAGCCCGTCTTCCGCGCCGTCGAGCTGGACGCCTGGATCGCGTCCCTGCCGACCGAGCGCGGCGGTCGGCGGTAGGCAGCAGTCCCGGTGGCGCCTCTCGCCTCGCATCAGGTCGGCTTCCCGCGCTGCGCGCTGCCGACGTCCCGCCCAGAAGGAAGCAGGTCGCCCCAGCGCGGGACCTGACCCCCGCGCCGGGTGTAGCCCTTCACCGTGAACGGGATGCCGCGGAGCCTGAGCAGTTCGCGCTCGACGGCTTCACGTACCGACATGGTGCGCACGCGGCCAGGGGGCAGGGTACGCAGGTGTTCCCTCGAGGCGACGATCACGCGCCACTGCTCAAGTGCGTCGAGGTCGATTCGGCACGACCTGCCGGCAAGCACTCCGGGCAGGAGGCCGCTGCTCACCCATCCTCGGACAGCGGTCGCTGGCACTCCGAACTCCTCGGCGACAACAGCGTCGTCGACCGCGGTCTCAAGGCGCACGGGCGCCAGAGGTGCTTCTCCGCCTGCACGCGGGCGTAGCACGAGCCGAGCCGAGCGGTTCGTCGGGACGGTCGGCCGCGTAGCTTTGCTCGTGAGCCAGACCGCCACTTCGTGGCGGTCGAAGCGAAGAGCGTCGCCGATCTCGTAGCCGGGCAGGTCGCCGCGGCGGGCTTGCTCGGTCACCCACGCAGGGCTGACGTGGAGGAGATGCGCTAGCTCCCTGGCCGTCATGAGCGTCTCGTCAGCCACGCAGAGCAACGTAGCGAAGGACACGGCGTCGACGTGGCCGCGCAGTCGGGACTGGCCGTGCGCATCGACCTCCCCGACCGCGTCCATACCCGCGGCGCCGGATCGTAGAGTCGGTTGGATGGCGTGTGTCCGTATCGCTGATCTGAGGGAGGACGGAGCCCAAGTGCGATCCGAGCGCATCACCTACGACATCGCTTCCGCCGCGGAGGCAACGGGGGTCTCGATCGACGTCATCCGCCGCGCGATCCGGGCCGGCGACCTCGCGACGACGAGCCCGAGGATCAACGGACGCAAGATCAGCAAGCCCTTGATCCCCGCGGCCGAGCTCGAGCGCTGGGCGCTCGACCGCGACGCGTGACGGGCCGGCCATTCCGCGCAGGCGCACACGTGCTCCGGCCAGGAGGCCGCTACGGTCACAGTCCATGGACCGCTCCGAGGGCCGCCGGCTCACCTACTCGGACGTGTAGCCGACCACCGCCGGTATTCCTCAGTCCGCAGAGAGTCCGCAGCAGCTCCAACCGCACCCAACCATCGCCGACGCGCGCCAGCGCTGTGACCAGGGACGACGTCTATCCGCCAACGTCTGCCAACACGACTCGACACGCTGGTCATAGTTCGAGCTCTACTACGACGTGTGATCGTCCCGGCCCCCGGCTGCTCCCGGGGGCCGGTGACCTGCAGTGACGAGACCCCCGTCGCCCTCGTGGCGGCGGGGGTCTCGTGTGTCGGCGGGGGCTCGTCGTCGCCGGGTGCTGTCGGCGAGCGTCGTGAGCGAGGCTGACGTCCTCAGACCGTGAAGCGGCCGATGTCGCTGCGCAGCGTCTCCGCCATGCGTGCGAGGCCGCCCTCGTCGTGGCCCGCCGCGGTCGCGACGCCCTCGGCCTCCTCGTCGATGAGCGAGATGACCGACGCGATGCGCTCCATGGCGACGACGACGTCGCGCGCCGCCTCCTGCGCCGCGGCGACCTGCGCGGCGATCTCCGACGACGACTGCGCCACGTCGTCGGACAACGACTTCACCTCCCCGGCGACCACCGAGAACGCCCGCCCGGCGGCTCCCGCGCGCGCCGCCTCGATCGTCGCGTTGAGCGCGAGCAGACGGGTCTGGGCCGCGACCGCACCGATGACGGTGACGGCCGAGTCGATCTTCTCGGACGACTGCGCGAGCCGCTCGACCAGCCGGGTCGCCTCGTGCAGCTCGCGCACCGCGTCGCCGACGGAGTCCCCGAGCGACTGCGCGGACGCGCCCAGCTCGGTCGACGCCGCGGCGACGTGCTGGGAGACCTCCACGGCCTGCCCGACGATCTCGGCCCGTAGGCGCGACTCGCGCGCCGAGCGCTCGGCGGCATCCCGCATGAGGTCGCGTGAGGCGTTGATGCGCCGGGCCCCCTCGCGGTAGGCGCCCGGCAGACCGCGCTCGATGAGCGTGCGGTGGAAGCGCCCCTGGGAGCTCGCGCTGAGCGCCGCGCCCGACTCACGGACGAACGCGTCGTTGACGTCGAGCAGGTGGTTGAGCATGTCGGCGAGCTCGCCCACGGGTCCGGTTCCCGGCTCGACGACGCGCGCCTCCAGGTCACCCGAGGCAGCGAGACGCAGCACGTCGACGATCGGCGCGAGGTCCTGGCCCACCACGTCCTGCCGGGCCGGCTCGACCGACGCCGGTGCGGTCGTCGAACGTCGGAGACCGATCATCGCGCACCGCCGTGGCGGTTGATGACGTCCCAGACGAGCTCGTCGTAGGTCACGCCTCGGTCGGCCAGCTCACGCGCGAGCAGGGCGCTCGAGGCCGCCACCGCCTGGTTGCCGGTCGTGTGCCGGCGTTCTTCCGCGAGCAGGAGGTCGTAGAGGATCTCGATCTCCCGCACCGCGCCCGGCGCGGGCAGGCGCCGGTTGGAGTGGTACCCGACCGTCCGGCCGCCGCGGGACGAGGGCGTGACGTGCGCGAGCACCCAGTAGAACGACCCGTCGCGAGCGATGTTCTTCACGTAGGCGAAGATCTCGTCTCCCGCGCCGATGGTGTCCCACAACCGCTGGAAGAGCGCGCGGGGCATGTCCGGGTGACGGATGACCGAGTGCGGGCGCCCGAGGAGCTCGCTGCGCTCGAAGCCCGAGACGCGGACGAACACGTCGTTGGCGTAGGTGATGCGCCCCTGCGGGTCCGTCTTGGAGACGATGATCTCCTCCCGACCGAACGTGCGCTCGACCGACGTCGGGGTGATCGCGGTTGTCCTCACGAGCGGGCTCCAGGTGTTCGGCGCGACGGATGCGCCTCGCGCGCGACCGCGGTCCATCCATCGACCGCCGCCGCGGCCGCAGGAGGCCTCCCACGAGTGAATCTGCAGGTCAGGACGGGCAGATGGGTGAGCGCGCCACCCGATCGGCCGCGGACCTTCGTCCCGCCGTCGGGTCGCGGGGCCCGTGCGGGGCACCCGCCCGCGCCGGGCGGCGCCGCCGCACCCGGTGACCAGGGCGACGAGGACCCCTGCCGCCCGGTCGACCGCAGCGCTAGCGTTCGCGTGTGACTCGTCGCGCGGCTCGAAGGAGAACCCCGTGAAGCTCGGTACCACGCACCGCATGCACGCCGCTCGCCGTCGAGTCGTCGCCGCGACGACCGCTGCGCTCGCGCTCGTCGTCCTCGGCGCGGTGCCCTCGTCCGCGGCGACCTGGCGATCGTCGGTCGCGCTCCCCGTCGCCAAGAACGCCACGACCGATGTGCGGGTCGGCGAGGACGGCATCACGGACGTCACGGCGGTCTCCGGGCCGTCCGGCGGCCTGTCGCTGACCGTGGTGGGCGTCGGAGCCTCGTCGGGGGCCGTCCCGAAGGTCGCGTTCAGCCGCACGAAGGTCACGGGCGACGTCGAGCTCGTGGAGTCTCCGAAGGGCGGTGCGCTCGTCGCGTGGACGCGCGACACCGCGGTCGAGTGGGACGACCCGACGACCCTCTACGTCGCGGCGCGGGCCGCAGGGTCGACGACGTGGTCCGCCCCGACGAAGCTCGCCTCCGTGCACCTCGGCGGCTTCGACGTGGGTGTCGACCGCTCGGGTCGGTACACGATCGCGTACCGGACGGCCACGGCGACCAAGGTCCTCACGGGCCGGCCCGGCTCCTGGGCGGCGCGCACGCTGCGCGCGGCGCTGCCGGAGGTCGAGCTCGCGGTCGCGCCGGACGGCACCGCCGCCCTGCTCGCGGTCGACGTGGACACCACCGGCGCCGCCGTGCTCTCGGTCGCGTCGCGCGCGTCGGCGACCGGCGCCTGGACCGCACCGACGGTCGTGCGGCGCGACGCGAGCCCGGCGTTCATCTACGGCCGGCAGGCGGTCGTCGCGGCGTCAGGAGGCAGCGTGAGCGTCGCGTGGAACTCGGGCTCGGGCGTCCGCGTCGCGTCCCGCGCCACGTCCACGGGCGCGTGGGCGACCGCCACGGTGCCCGGGTGGTCCTTCGACCTGACCAGCCGCCCCGACGGGCGCGTCGAGCTCGCGACCGATGCGGTCTCGGTGCGCTCACGCTCCCGCACGTCGACGACCTGGAGCTCGCCGACGACGGTCGCGAAGCGCTCCGGCGTCGTCGGCGTCGACGAGGCCGCGGGCGACGCGCGCGCGGCGACCGTCGCCTGGGTCCAGGCGAGCGGCGTCGAGGCGGGCGTGGTGTACGCGCGCGACCGGACGACGTCCGGCACGTGGGGCACGATCCGCAGGGTCGGGTCGACCGCGGTCGAGCAGGGCGACGTCGCGCACACCTTCGTCGAGGTCGCCCGCTCGGTCGCCGGACGTGGCGCTCTGGTGTACCGGTCGACCACCGGCAAGATCTGGCTCCAGCGGTTCGTGTAGCCCGCGCCTCGACCCGCCTCGCCTGGGCGGGGCAGGTCTGCCACGCTCAGGAGATGGAGACGCCCGACGAGGGCTGGCACGAGCGCCGCGTGGTGGTCGACGGTCACACGGTCAGGGTGCGGTGCAGCGCCGACCGCCCCGACCGGCTCCCCGTGGTCCACGTGCACGGCTTCGCGATCTCGGGTGCGTACCTCATGCCGACGGCCCGCCGGCTGGCGGGTCACTCACCGCAGGTCGTGCCGGACCTGCCGGGCTACGGCGGCAGCGAGGGCTGGGGCCACACGCTCGGCATCCCGGCGCTGGCGGACGCGTTGCTGCGCGTCCTCGACGCCCTCGAGCTCGAGCGCGTGGTGCTGCTCGGCAACTCGATGGGCTGCCCGATCAGCCTCGAGCTCGCCCACCAGGTCCCGGACCGTATCGACCGCACGGTGCTGGTGAGCCCCGCGGGCGGCGTCCAGAACCAGCCGCTGGGCCGTGCGCTGCGCCAGCTGGGCCAGGACGTGCTCCGGGAGAGCACCCGGATGGCCCCGGTCGCACTGCCCGACTACGTGAGGTTCGGCCCGGTCAACGCGTTCCACCTGTTCAGCGAGCTCACCCGGTTCCCGTCGCTCGAACGGCTCCTGCGCACGCCCGTGCCGGCGCTGGCCGTGCTCGGCAGCCGCGACCCTCTCATGCCGCCGCCGCGGCGTGTGCGCGAGCTGGCGCAGCTCGCCCCGGCGCACGTCACGGTGGTGCTCGTCGAAGGGGCGGCGCACGCCGTGAACTTCAGCCACCCCGGCGAGCTCGCGCACGTGGTGCGCTCCTGGCTGGACGGCGAGGAGATCGTCGACGACCCCGACGAGCCAGGCCAGTCCCGTGTGCTCCAGCTCGGCGGGCGCTAGCGGTCCTCGTCCAGCACGTGCCGCACGACGAGGTCCTCGAGCGCACGGTCGGCCAGAGCACGGAAGTGCCCCGGCGTGCGCAGCACCACGGCCTCGCGGCCGTCAGGCCCGCGGGCGTCGGGGACGTGCGGGTCCCAGACGCTGCGCACCGGGACGATCCTCTCGTCCACGGTCCGGTCCACCACGAGCGCGAGGATCGCCTCGTCGTGGGGCACGAGCGCGCGGACCGCACGCAGCGGGACCCACCGCGCGTAGCGCGAGCCGACGAACGGGGTGTTCACGGTGATCATCGAGGCGATGCGCGGGTCGTCGGACACCAGGTCGTCGATCATCGCGCGCTTGCCGATCAGGCCGCCTTTGCTGTGCGCGAGCAGCACCACGTCGTGCAGCCCCAGGGCCGCGATCGACGCGCGCAGGAGGTCGGCGGACTCCGGCACGGGCCGGCGGTTGCGCCCCAGCGACGGCACCGCGTGCACCCGCAGCCCGTGCTCGTGCAAGCGGCGCGCGAGCGGCCTCAGGAAGTGCCACGCCTCGTACACGCCCGGCACGAGCACCACGGGCCGACCTCGCACGGGCGGCCGCGCGAGCTCGGCGGCGCCACCGGGCCGCAGCCATCCCGCGACGATCCACCGCACCGCGAACTCGTAGTCACGAGCGCGCCACGCCAGGTGCGCGCCGGCGCGCCGGTGCGCCCGGCCTTCCTGGCGCGGCACACCGTGCACGGGTACGTCAGCGGACGCTGGCAGGGCTCGCCGCCGGGTCGACGTCCGCCGCGTCGGCCGGCCGCGCCGGCCGCGCAAGGAGCGAGACGACGAGCAGGACCAGGATCGCGACGATCGCGGTCCACCCCACGAGCGCGGGCGTGACCCGGTCCGCCAGGACGATGACCAGTCCCGCGACCGACACGACGACGATGCGGACGAACGTGCGCTGCTCGTCGAGCCACCGTCCGACGGGCCCGGTGGACACCCCGTGCCGGTCGCCCGCACCGCGCACCGCCGCCACCCCCCGCGACCACGAGCGGCGCAGCGAGCGGGCCGCGGTCGTGCCACCCGCGACGAAGGCCACGATCGCGACGACGAGGCCCAGCACGGCGACCGCGCGCAGCGCGATCCGCAGCAGCGAGATCACCTGGTCGTAGACGATCACCGCCACGTCGGGCCGCTGCACCGCCTCGGGCAGAGACTCGGTGTAGAGCGTGCGGCCGACCGCGAGGCCGACGCCCAGGAGCAGCATCGCGCCCGCGAGCGCGAGGCCCGCCACGACGAGCGCGCGCGAACGGTGCCGCGAGGCGAGCACGCCGCCCGCGAGCAGCAGCAACGACACCCACGGGAGCCACGTCCCGGCGGCGTGCAGGAGCCGGTACGCGCTCTGCAGACGCACCAGGTCCGCGCTCTGCATGAGCGGGAACGACGCGTCGATGGCGGGCAACCGCTCGAGGATCGTGAAGCCACGGTCGACGAGGAGCTGGGTCACGGCGTCGACGACCGTGGCGAGCTGGACGCTCAGGGTGCCGTCGGCACCGATGCTCGCGAGCGCGTCCGGGTCGCCGCGCAGCGCGGCGACGAGCTGCTCGTGCGCCGTGCGGTTGGCCTCGGTCCACGCGGTCGAGAACGCGTCCGAGGTGACGACCCGTTCGACCCCGCGGCGCACGAAGTCCGTCGCCGCGCTCGCGAGCGGCGCTTGCAGCGACTCGACGAGCGTCGAGACGCGCGGTGGGAGCCCGAGCCCGGCGAGCGCGGACGTGGCCTCGGTGGCGAGGTCGTCGACTCCGACCGCGTCGACGATCGCCGTCGTGATCCGGTTCGTCACCGCCTGCTGCACGGCGGGGTCGTCGGCCAGGGGCGCGACGGTCTCGACCCAGCGGTCGGTGTCGTCGATCAGCCCACCGGCCCAGGAGGCGATCACCGCGACGGGCGCGAGGAGCGCACCGAGCAGCAGGAGCACGACCGCGAGCGTCGAGCGTCCGACGTGCCGGGGCCCGCGCGGCACCGGCGCTGCGACGGGCACGGGTGAGGTCACGGTCGGGACCGCGTCGAGCTGCTCCCTGAGCCGCGCGTTCTCGGCCTCCAGGGCCGCGAGCCGTTCGCGTACGGCGTCGTCCCCGACGGGGACCTCGTCGACGGGGACCGGCTCCGTCAGCTGGTCCGCCGGGGGCGCGCCCGCAGCGGGGCGTCGGGGCCGGGAGCCCCTCGCTTCGCGTGGTGTCGACTGGTCCGCCATGACACACCTCCGTGAGGTCACGCTGGGACGAGCATGGCAGCATCTGCCCGGCGGTGCGCGTCCGCAGGTCCCCGCACCGGTAGCGTCATCGCGACGACCTGCTCGCCCGATCCTGCTCGAGACGACGAGGACCGATGCCGAAGCTCCGCCCCACCGCTGTTGACTCCCGGCGCCCGCCGGCGTGGCTGCCCCGCGCCCTGCTCATGACCGGTGTCGCGGTGTTCGCCGGGATCTTCATCTGGCGCTCGCTCGGGCTGCTCACCAACGTCATCACGATCCTCGCGTGGTCGTGGTTCATCGCGCTCGCGATGGAGCCGCCGATCCGCTGGATCGTGCGGCGCGGCGTGCGCCGCACGCGTGCGACCGGCCTGGTCATGCTGACGGCGGGCGTCCTCATGACCCTCGTGATCGCCCTGTTCGGCAGCCTCTTCGTCCAGCAGGTCGTCGACTTCGTCACGCACCTGCCGGAGTACTACGCGGACTTCGCCGAGTGGCTCGACAACCGGTTCGGGACCCAGATCCCCACGGCGGACGAGGCGCTGGACACCCTCGGCAAGCACTGGCAGTCGCTCGCTCCCGGGATCATCGGCGCCGGCGCGTCGCTCATCGGCGGCATCTTCAACGCCACCTCGATCCTGCTCGTGACGTACTACATGGCGAGCGCCGGCCCCCGCTTCCGCGCCGCGGTCCTCGCGTACCTCGAGCCGAGCCGTCAGCGCGAGGTCCTGCGCCTCTGGGAGGTCTCGCAGGAGAAGGTCGCCGACTTCATCAACTCGCGCCTCGTGCTCGCCGCGCTCTCGACCGTCTTCACGTGGATCTTCCTCATGATCGTCGAGATCCCCTACGCGCTCCCGCTCGCGGCGTTCACGGGCATCGTGTCGCAGTTCGTCCCGACGATCGGAACGTACATCGGCGGGGCGCTCCCCGTCGCGGTCGCGCTGACGATCTCGCCGCTCAAGGCGTTGCTCGTGGTCGCGTGGATCATCGCCTACCAGCAGCTCGAGAACTACGTCTTCTCCCCCAAGATCTCCGCCCGGGCCCTCCAGCTGAACCCGGCGGTCTCGTTCCTGGGCGTGATCGGGTTCGGCGCCGTGTTCGGCGCGATGGGCGCGTTCCTCGCGCTGCCCGTCATGGCGACGATCCAGGCCGTCGCGTCCACTTACGTGCGGCGCCACGAGATCGTCGACGACCCGCTCCTGCACGAGGACGTCGAGGCCCTGCGTCGCAACCGCGGCTGGGAGGACGTCGCCGAGGCCGACGAGCCGACCGCCGACCGATCGACCAGCGACCAGCCGACCGGCGACCGACGGACCCGCACGTGGACCGACCGCATGCGCCGCCGCCCCGACGTCACGTCCCCCTCGACGTCCCCCTCGACGTCCCCCTCGACGTCGCCGGTCGCTCCGTCGGCGACCGAGGAGGACCGCACGACGGACTCGTCGGACGACTCCCCCGATGCCGACGACCACTGATCGGCGCTCCGAAACCTCCGGTGCCCGAGCCGAAATGATTCGGCCCTAGCCCCTCCGTGCCACGGCTGACCACAGTCGGTCGACCAGGCAACCGCGCGAGGGGAGACATCGTCATGTGGAGCACACGCAGGAGGGCGACGGCCTGGTGGGGGGCGGTGGCGCTCGCCGCCGTCGGCGCGATCGCGGCGGCAGGCGCACCCGCGAGCGCGGTCCAGACCACGACGAACGTCGCCTACGCACCCGCCGACCCGCAGGGCAGCCGCGGCCACCTGCTCGACCTGTACGTCCCGGACGGCGCCGGGCCTTGGCCACTCGTCGTGTGGTCCACGGGTTCGGCGTGGACGTCCGACGACGGCAAGTCGGGTGCGAACGCGATCGCGCAGCAGCTCAACCCCCGCGGCATCGCCGTCGCGGGTGTGAGCGTGCGCTCGAGCTCGCAGGCGAAGTTCCCTGCCCAGGTGCACGACGTCAAGGCGGCGATCCGCTTCCTGCGCGCCAACGCCACCCAGTACAAGCTCGACCCCGCCAAGTTCGCGACCATGGGCGACTCCTCGGGTGGCTGGGTCGCCGCCATGGGTGCGCTCACGGGCGGCGTCTCCTCGCTCGAGGGCACCATCGGCACGGTCGGCGTCTCGAGCGCCGTCCAGGCCGGCGTCGACTTCTTCGGTCCCACGGACTTCGTCAAGCTCGCGCAGCAGGACCAGGGCGGCTGGATCGACCACAACAGCCCCGACGCGCCCGAGGCGCAGCTGCTCGGGTGCGCGATCCCGACCTGCCCCGCCAAGGCGCAGCAGGCCAACCCGATCGCCTACGTCGACGCGAACGACCCGCCGATGATGCTGCTGCACGGCCGCAGCGACAACGTCGTGCCGCACGCGCAGACCGAGATCCTGTACGACGCCCTCAAGGCCGCGTGCGTCGACACCCAGTTCTTCTCGGTGCCCGGCGCGGGTCACAGCCACGCCGACGTGACCAGCTCGTCGCGCTTCGGCCAGCAGACGGTCCGGACCACCGACGGGTGCCGCGAGAGCGTCACCCAGGGCACGCCGAACCCGAGCTGGGACACCATCGCCGCGTTCCTGAAGGACGCGTGGGGATCAGGCCCGCAGCCGAGTCCGACGCCGACGCCGACCCCCTCGCACACGATGCCGCCGACGCCGACGCCCACCCCCACCTACTCGCACACCCCGTCCCCGCCGGCCACACCGACGCCCTCTCCGACGTCGCAGCCCAACGCCGGCTGCACCGCGACCTACACGCTCGTGAACGGCTGGCCCGGCGGGTTCGTCTCGGACGTCAAGGTCACCGCCGGCAGCACGCCGCTGAACGGGTGGCGGGTCACCGTCACGCTGCCGTCCGGCTCGGTGACCAACGTGTGGAACGGCCAGGCGAACGGCGGCGCGCAGATCACCGTCGCCAACGCACCGTGGAACGGGCAGGTGAACGCAGGCCAGAGCACGACGTTCGGCTTCCAGGGCACCGGGTCCGGCGCTGGGGCCACGGTGACGTGCGCGGCAGCATGACCTGACGGCGTCGTCCGACGGCTGATCACCGGACGACAGCTCCGACGGAGCGACGCCTGCGACGAGCGGCGTGCACGGGTCTCCTGTGCACGCCGCTCGTCTGCGTGGTGCGCCCGCTCCCCGCGCGTGCTGTGACGCGCGCGTGACGCCCGTGAGGCGCAGCCGGTCGCACGCTGCCCTTCGGGGGCTGCGACGCGGGCGTGGGATCCGCGGGCTTCCTCCGGTCGACGTGCTCGCGCCGGCCGGTCGTCGCGCGAGGAGGAAGCCATGGCGACGCTCGTCGTACCCGGAGTGCAGGTCGAGACGCGGTTCGACGTCCTGCCGCCGCTACCCGCGTCGTCGGGCGTCGTCGGCATCGTCGGCATCGTCGACCGGCCACCCGTCCCCGCCGCGCTGGTGGGGCTGTCCCGCGCGGCCGAGATCCCCGGGAGCCTCGGCCCCGGCACGGTCGCGTCGGCTCCCGAGATCGTGCACGCGCTCGCGAACGGCGCCTCGGAGGTGCTCGTCGCGCCGGTGACCGGCGGGGGCGCGGCCTCGCTCGTCCTGCGCAACGCGGTGTCGACGGACGCCGTGCTGCTGCGCGCCCGGTCGGTCGGCACGTGGGCCAACCAGGTCTCCGTCGACGTGCGGACCGTGACGAACGCCGCGGGCGAGACCGTGCGCGTGAGCCTGCGGGTCCTGCGCGGCGGTCAGGTGGTCGAGGAGTTCGCCGACCTCGTCGTCGAGCCCGGCTCCCACCAGGACCTGCTGGACACCATCAACACGCGATCGCTGTACCTCGTCGCGCTCGACCCGTCGCTCGCCGACACGCTCCCCGCCGCGGGCACCTACGTGCTCCCCGCCGACGGCACGGGCGTGGACGTCCCCCGCTCGGGGGCCGCTCAGACGCTGTTCACCCTGCTGCCCGAGGCCGAGGTCGACCCCACGGGGCTGACGGTCGAGATCCTGTCGCCGTCCGCCGACAACGTGCGGGTGCGGGTGTTCCGGGACGGCGCGCAGTCCGAGGAGTTCACGCGCCTGACGATGAACCCCGACTCGGCGAACTACCTGCCCGCGGTCGTGCTGCGCGAGAGCGCGCTGGTGCACGTCCGGCAGGCGTCGTCGCTCGCCGCACCCGACCGGCTGCCCGTCGCGATCTCGCCGACGCCGCTGACCGGCGGCACGTCGCCGTCGGCGGCCGACTACCAGGACGCGATCAACCTGCTCGCGACCGACCCCCGGATCAGCCTCGTGACCGCGTCGCTCGAGCCGACGCGCACCGAGGCGTTCGTGCAGGTCGTGCACCAGGCGCTGGTCGCGCACGCGGTCGCCCAGGCCGACGCGGGTGCGCCGCGGATCGCCTTCGGGTCCGTCACGGTCGCCGAGCAGACGAACCTCGACCGGATCCGCGACCACGCGGCGGGCGTCCGCAACCGCAGGTTCGTGCTCGTGACCCCGGCGGGCGCTGCGGGCGCCGTGATCGGGTCGGTCGCGCGCACCGGACCGTCGGTCTCGCCGACGTTCAAGCCGGTCCCCCTGTTCGGTATCCCACCGGCCCGCTACACGGACAGCGAGCTGAACCGTCTGCTCGGCCCGACGCACAACGCGCTCGTCGTCGCCGACCGTTCCGGCCGCGGCGTGATCGTGCTGCGCGGTCTCGACACGACCGGCGACCAGATCTCGGTGACCCGTGTCGCCGACGCGTGCGTGCGCGAGGTCAAGGCGATCGCCGAGAACTTCATCGGCGAGCTCAACACCGTCGACGCACGCACCGCGTTGCGCCAGCAGATCGTCGCGACGTTCACGCGCATGGAACGTGCCGGCGAGCTCGTGCCGTCGACCGACGGCACCGACCCCGCGTTCCTGGTCGACGTCTACTCGACGCAGCTCGACTTCGCCCAGGGCAACGTCCGCATCGACATCGCGGTGCGCCCCGTACGGGCCATCGACTTCGTCTACGCCACCATCCGCGTGAAGAACTGAGAGGCGCGTCATGCCCACCGTGTATGCGGCCAACGAGAGCTCCGTCCTGGTCAACGGCACCCCCGTCGAGGGCGTGCGCTCGGTCGAGCACCGCTCGGCCACGGTCCGCCAGGACCTCTACGCGCTCGGGTCGTCCGAGCGCATCGGCGTGGTCACCGGGCCGCGCAACGTCGAGGGCCGTATCCGGGTCGCGTCGTCGGCCCCGGACCTGGACGCGCTCGTCGGCGACGACTTCTTCCAGATCACCGCGCCGCTGCGGCAGGGCGGCACGACCGTGACCGTGAGCTTCGACGAGTGCCTCATGACGGAGAAGTCCTTCGCGATGAGCGCCGGCGGGCACGGCGAGACGGTCTACGCGTTCACGGCGACGCGCGTGCGCGAGGAGCGGTGAGGTCGGTCGACCATGAGCGGTGCGGTCCAGCTCGTCGCCGGTGGCGAGGTGCGCGTGGGCGACGCGACGTACCCGGGCGGGGCCCTGCCTGACGGCAGGGTCGCCCTGCTCGGCGTCGCCCTGCGTCGGCTGCGGCTTGCTGAGCGCGACCGTCTCGTCTCGCTGGTCACCGGGCTCGTGCCCGGGTCCGACGAGGCACGGACGCTCGCGGGGCTCGTCCTCGCGGCCGCAGCCACGCCGGGCGAGCCGCTGCCGCGGGACGACGAGGAGCGCGCGGCGGCCGAGGCGGTCGCCCTGCACCTGGCCGGCGCCGCGCTCGACGGACCGCTCGCCCGCACCCGGCTGCTCGTCGCGCGGTCGGCGGGCGCTGCCGCCGACGAGCTCGCCGCGGCCGACGCCGACGTGCTCGCGGCCGAGCTCGCGCGCGCGGTGGTCGCCGACGACGGCTGGACGCGCCTGGTCCTGGACGCCGCCGATGCGTCCGGTGGGAGGCCCGGTGCCGTCCGTGACCGCCTGGCGTCCGCGCTCCTGGCCCGCGCGACCGAGCCTCTCGAACCTGCCCTGGCGCGCGCGCTCCTGACCGGGCCGCTCGAGGACGTCACCGACCCCGGCGACGACCCGCGCTGGGCGGACGCGCGCGCGTCCGGTGCGCCCGACTCCCGGTGGCCGACGAGCGCGTCGCTCGACCTGGTCGGCGACGGCGGTGCCCCGTGGTCCGCCGATGACGCGAGCACGAGCGCCGACGAGCACGCCGTCACGACCGGTCCAGTCGTCACGACCGGGCACGAGGGAACGCCCGACCCGGACCTCCTGACGGGTGGTGCCGGAACCGGTACGACGACCGACCCGGCGGCGCGCCGAGAGCTCGCGGACCGCCCGGACGGCGCCGACCTCGCCAGATCGCCCGCCGTCCCGCCCGTCCTGACACCCACGGCCGGGCCGGTACCCGCTGCGCGACGCGACGCCGTCGCGCCAGGCACCTCGGGCGGCAGGCCGCTGACGGCCGGGCCGCGCCTCAGCCCGCAGTCGCCGCTCGGGACGCTTCCCGAGCGCTCCCCGCAGGTCGACCGATGGGGCGCGCCGGTCGGCGCCGCAGCGCACGGCCCGCTCGCGACGACCACGCCCGAGCGCGCCGGAGGCACCCCTGTCGGCGGCGCCTGGGCGACCGAGGCCGGCGCCACCACGCCCGCGAGCGCCGGCGCGCTCGCCGCGACAGCTGTACCGAGCACCCCGGGCGCGACGCTCATGCGGCCGTGGCCCGCCGCGGCGCTCCCCACCTTCCACGATGCCTGGGACTCGGCGGCCTCCACGCGCACCGACGGGCCCAGCACCGCGCCGAGCACGGACGAGCTCGCGCTCGCGCTCCACCGCGCGGCCGACCTGCGAGGGCTGCGCCGATGAGCCTGCCCACCGGTCTGCCCAGCGGGCTGCCTTCGACCGCCCCGTCGTCGGGCGCACGCCCGATGCCCGTGATCGGCGACGTCACGCTCACGGCCGCGCAGCGCGTCGACCACGCGCTCGACGGCGGCTTCGTGGACGTGCCGGTGCTCGGGCTGCAGGGGTACGCGCAGCAGCGCAGCGGCCGCCCGAGCCACCGCATGGCCATCGCGGCCGTGCTCGCCGGGCCGACCGCGCTCGACGACCTCGCCGCGCTGCAGACGCTCGCGGCCTCGGGCGAGGCGACCACGTTCTCCGCGGACATCGTCACCGCGCTCGAGCTCCAGCAGGTCGTCGTGACGCGCCTGGCCGCGAGCGAGGTCGCCGGGCGTCCCGGTGTCGTCGAGATCGTCGTCGAGCTCGCGGAGAGCCCGCCCCTGCCGCCGCCCGCCCAGCTCGCCGGGTTCGGCGGGCTCGACGACTTCGGGCTCGGCGACCTGGGCTTCGACACCGACCTGCTCGGTGACCTCGCCGACCTCGCGGGCGACGTCGCCGGGGCCGTCGAGGGTGCGCTCGCGGCCGTCGACGCGCTCTCCGCGCTCGCAGGGCTCGCGTCGTTCGACTTCGACGGCGTGCTCGCGCCCGTGCAGGACGTGCAGCGCTCGCTCGAGGACTCGGGTGCGCAGCTCGGCACCGCGCTCGACGCACTGGGTGGGGTGTTCGGCTCATGACGCTGACCACCGGCGCGACCGTCACGCTCGACGACCTGCAGTACACCGTGCAGATCAGGTCGGTCGCAGCCGAGCTCGTCCTGCTGCCGGGCGTCAACCGCGTCGAGGTCGCGATCGCCGCCGGGGTCGACGTGCCCGCGAGCACCGGCGCGCGCGCGAGCGTCGAGCTCGACGGTGGCGACGGCGCCGCGGTCGTCATCACGGGGACGGTCGACCACGTCGCGCACACGACGACGGGGGCCGTGGTCGTCGTGACCGACGCGGGCGCCGCGCTCGCGGCGGCGCGGCCCGCCGAGACCTACAACGGGCTCACCGGCGTACAGGTGGTCGGCAAGCTCGCGGACCTCGCGTCGGCGGACACCGGACCGGTCGCCGCGCTCACGCAGACCGCCGCGTACGTGGCCGACCCGCGGCGTACCGCCGCCGAGCACGTCGCGGCGATCGCCGCGCGCTCCGACGCGGTCGCGGTCGTGGACGCCGAGGGCCGGGTCACGGTCGTCGCGTGGCCCGTCGGCGTCCCGACGGCCGCGATGCGGCTCGACCGCGAGTTCACGTCGTTCACCACGTCGAACCACACGCCCGGGCACGACTTCACGCCCGTGGGAGCGGGCGGATCGGGTGCCGCGCTGTCCCCCGACGTGTGGGTGCCCAGCACCGAGGCGGTCACGGGTGCCGACGACCCCGACGGCTCCCGCACGTGGACGCCGGACCCCGTCCTGCGCACCCGCACCGACGTCGACCTCGCGGCGCGCGGCGCCACCAGCCGCCGGGCCGCGTCGACCGCACGCATGCGCGCCACGTGCTGGCTGCAGCCCGCACGCCGACCCGGCGACGTCGTGCGGATCGACGAGACCACCGACTCGGCGCAGGCTGGGCCGTGGCTCCTGACGTCGGTGCGGCACGAGCTCGCCCCCCGGCTCGCACGGACCACGCTCGTCGGCGTGGCCGCGGGCGCGTCCGACGACCTGCTGGGCGGGCTGCTCGGCGGGCTCGCCGGCGGACTGGGAGGCCTGCTGTGACCGACCTGCTGTACGACGCCGTCGCGCGCATCGCGCGCCACGAGGCCGACGCGCGCTCGTGGGTGACGATCGGCTCGGTCACGGACGTCCGCACGACCGCCGCGGGCACGCCCGACCACAGCGTGAGCGTGAAGCTGCGCGACTCGGGCGTCGTCGTGCCGCACCTTCCGGTCGCGGTGGGGGCGCTCGGGTTCGTCGCGACGCCCGCGGTCGACGACCTCGTCGTCGTCGCGTTCGCCGACGGCGACCCGCACGCGGGTGTCGTCGTCGGACGCCTCTACCACCGGGACCTCGCACCGCCCGAGAACGCCGACGGCAAGGTCGTGCTGCAGCTGCCGCCCGGCGACACCAAGGTCGACCTGCAGATCGAGGCGGCCACACCGCAGATCACGTTGACGGTCGGCGACGTGCAGGTCGAGATCGCGCAGGACTCCGCGAAGGTCACGATCGGCGACTGCGAGCTCGTCGTCGACGGCGCCTCCCCCGGGACGCTGACGGCCAAGGCGAAGGACAGCACCCTGACGCTCGGCGGCAACGGCGAGGTCAGCCTCGAGGCGTCGTCGAAGCTCACGCTCAAGGCGCCCGAGATCGTCATCGACGGCTCGGGCAAGGTCAAGGTCTCCGGTGGCGTCGTGGAGGTGAACTGATGGGCTCCCCCGCGGTCGGCCAGGACGCCCAGGTGGTGGGGGTCGACATCCACATCGTGCTCGTGCCCACCCCCGCGGGCAGCGTGCCGACGCCGCTGCCGCACCCGTTCGTCGCGAAGGTCTCGGGCGCGACCGTCTCGACCGTGAAGATCGCCGGCAAGCCCGCGGCCACGAAGGACAGCACGACCGAGAACAGCCCGAAGCACATCGCGATGCCACCTGGCGTCTCGTTCCAGTCCCCGCCCAGCGACGCCGGCACGGTCGACCAGGCCTCGAGCACCGTGAAGGTCGGCGGCAAGGGGCTGGCGCGCGTCGGCGACCTGGTCAAGACCTGCAACGACCCGAGCGACCAGACCACGGGCGCGATCATCGGGCCGGTCGGGACGGTGATGGCCGGATGAACGACGTCCTCGGCACCGACCTGCGCGTGCTGCTCGGCCCGCCCGCGATGGGCGCGCACGACGGCTCGGCGCTCGACCTGCGCCTCGGCGCGGGCGTGGTGGACCGCGCCGCCGACGGGCCGCTGCTGCTCGACGGTCGGCACAACCTCGGGCAGGCACTCGTGCTGCGGCTCCTGACGCCGCGCGGCGCGCTGATCGACCTCGGCCACGGCGAGTACGGCTCGCGCCTGCACGAGCTCATCGGCGAGCGCAAGGACGAGGCCAGCCGCGCGCGGTGCAAGACCTTCGTGCTCGAGGCCGTGGCGGCCGAGCCCCGGGTCGAGAACGAGGTCGTCGAGCTCGCGTTCGACATCGCGTCCGAGGGGCCGTCGGAGCTGCGCTTCCTGCTCACGGTGCAGCCCGTCGCGGGCGGCGAGCCCGTGTCCGTCGGACTGGGGGTGGACCTGTGAACGGCCTGCCGGACGGCTTCTCGCCGCGCCCGTACCCCGAGATCGTGCGCGACACGCTGACCACGCTCACGGGCGGGACGGTCCGCGAGGTCGTCACCGTCCCGGCCGGCGACCTCGTCGTGCTGGACGCGCTGCACGACCGGCCGATCCGCCGCGTCAGCCACCTGCAGGGCACTGTCGAGGTCACCCGGCCGCTGCGCGACGTCAACGGCGACGTCGTGCGCGACGCGCAGGGTGAGGCGGTCAGCGAGACCGTGCCCGTGCCGTACCGCTTCACCGACGCGGACTTCGAGGTCGTCGCCACAGGCCAGCACGGCGCCGAGCGCGACGCGATCCGGTTCCGCCCGACGGGCCGCAAGCCCCCCACGGGTTCGACGGTCGTCGTCAACTACTACCCGTCGCAGGCCCGGCCTGCGCCCATCACCGACCTCAACGTCGGCTCGGTCGCCCGGACGCTGCTCGAGGCAGTGGCCCGCGAGCTCGCGCTCGTCGAGCTCCAGCTCGAGGCCGTGTACCGCTCGGCGTACGTCGAGAGCGCGCAAGGGACGTCGCTCGACAAGGTCGTGGCGCTCGTCGGCATCGTCCGTCGTCCCGGGGGCGTGCCCACCGCACGCGTGCGGTTCACGCGCTCGGCCGGGTCGTCCGGACGCATCACGGTGCCCGTCGGGACCGTGGTCGCCGACGCGCACTCGAACCGGTACGCGACGACCGTCCCGCTCGTGCTCGAGGTCGGCGAGGAGTCCCGCGAGGTCCTCGCCGCTGCGGTGTCGCCCGCGACCCCCGCGGTCGGCGCGGGTGAGCTCGACCGGCTCGAGGTGCTCATCGCGGGTATCGGCGAGGTGGGCAACGAGTCGCCGGCGGCAGCCGCCGGTGGAGCCGAGTCGGACGACGACCTGCGGCGCCGCGCACGCGGCGCGCTCGCGGTCGCGGCGCGCGGCACGCTCGACGCGCTGACGATGGGCGTCAAGAACCTCGAGGGCGTGCAGGACGTCACCGCGACCGAGTTCCCGCACGGCCTGCCGGGCGAGGTCGCGCTCGCCATCGCCTACGACGGCGAGCCCACGCCCGAGCTGCTCGCGCTCGTCGCCGAACGCATCGAAGACCTGCGCCCCGCCGGGATCCGCGTGACCCCGGGCCGCACAGCGACGACACCCGTGCAGGTCACGGCGACCCTCGTGCTCGCGGGGACGGGGGTCGGGGGCGCCGAGCTCGCGTCCCTGCAGGCGGCGCTCGAGGAGCGGGTCACCGCGGTGCTGCGCGACCTGCCGCCCGGCGGCACGGCACGTCCGGGCCCGCTGTCCGCGGCCGCGCTGTCCGACCCGCGCATCGTGGACGCGACGTTCGGGCTCGACATCGGCGCCGGGCCGCAGCCGTCCGTCACGGCACCTGCGGGCACCGTGCTCGCACCCGTCGCCCCGTTCACGCACCTCGTGAGCACCGAGGGCGGCGCGGGCCCGGGGGCGACGGTCCTCGTCGACGCGCTCGTGCCCGTGCACCTCTCGCCGGGCGTCACCGCGAGCGACGCGGAGCAGGCGATGGGCCTGGCCGCACGCTCGTGGGCCACCGCCCTGCGGCCCGGCACCGCGATCACCGTCGACGCGTTCATCGCCGCGGTGCGGGACGACACGCGCTACGCCGTGGTGCGCAGCGACGTCGCGCTGACCACCGAGGCGGGTGACCGGTTCCTGCGCCTCGCCGACGGCCTGGGCGCGCACCCGCTCGGCACCGACGACCGCGCCGAGATCCGCTCGGTCGCGCTCGACGTCCGCGAGGGAGGTGCCTGATGCGCACCGACGCCGTGCTCGAGCACCTGCCGACCCTGTACCGCGAGGGCGAGGTGATCGGCTCGTTCGCCGGCACGTGGGGCGTGCAGCTCGACGGGCTCGACGAGGCCGGCGTCTCGGTGCAGCGCGCGCACTGGTTCGACTCGACGCCGGACCTCGACGAGGCGGTCGCCCTGGCGGCGCTGCTCGACATCCCCCCCGAGCCGTTCCACGCCGGGCTCGGCGAGTTCCGCGCGTGGGTGCACGCGATCGTGCGGGCGCGCCTGCAGCTCGGTGCGGTGACGCGCGAGGCGCTGCGGGCGCTCGTCAGCGACTACGCCGAGGGGTTCCAGCAGGCCGCGGGGATCCGCACGGTCGCCCGCATCGACGCATGGGCCGCAGACGAGCGCGGCCCCCAGCTCCTCGACAACCCTCCGCGCATCCGGGACGCACGCCTGCCGGACTCCGGCGGGTGGGAGCCGCTCGCGCACCTCGAGGTCGAGAACCGGGGTCTCGACCCGGCGCCCTGGGCGGTCGTGCTGCGCGGCATCAGCGAGGCGCCCGAGCACTCACCGCTCGTCGTGAACCGCACCACGGGCCACGCCGTGCTGTTCCGGGGGTCGCTCGCGCTCGGCCAGCGCCTGACGATCGCGCCGTCGGCCGCCGACCGCGCACTGCTTCGGGCCGACCTCGACGGCAACGACGTGACCGACCGCCTCACGGTCTGGACGGACCTGACCGCGGGCGCGGGTGGGCCCGGCGACCCCGCGACCACGCTCGCGGCCGGCGCGCTCGCCCGCGGCACGAACGTCCTGTGGTTCCTCCCGCTCGCGACGTACGACTCCCCCGGCCTCGGCCGGTACCTGCTCGCGATGGCCGACGACACGCTCACCCAGGCGCGGTTCGACACGACCGCGTTCGACCGTTCGCTGTTCGCCCAGCCGGCGCTCGTGTCCGCGCGCGTCGCGTGGGTCGAGGCGCAGCCCGCCACGCTCGAGGTGCGCCTGCACGCCGCGACGCTGACGTCGCAACCGGGCGGAGCCGAGGACGCCGTGCTCGCGCGCGGGCGGCTCGAGGCCGGGCTCGACACGGCGGTCGACCGCACCGCGGGTGCGGGGATCGCGGCGGACGTGGTGCTGCGGGCGTTCACCGAACGACAGCCGGGCGAGGCGCACCTCGTCGGGATCTGGCCGCGCACGTTCCGGGCCGCCGGCCCGACCGGCGCCGACTCGCTGCCGGACTCCGGCGCGACGTTCGACGTGACCGACTTCGACGACTCCGTGCTGAGCTGAGGGAGCGACCATGAAGGCGAAGCTGCACCTGATCCTCACCGATCCCGGCGGGGCGGTCGTCGACGAGCGCCGGGCCCACAACACAGTCATGGCCACCGGCGCCCAGCTGATCGCCGACCTGTTCGCGGGCACCGGCGCACCCATCACGCACATGGGTGTCGGCACCAACGACGACGCGCCCGAGGACGTCGGCGTGACGGCGCTGACCAACGGGAGCGGCGACGACACGACGCTCACGGGCGACACGACGACCGCGATCCCCGCCTCCGCGTTCACGGCGACCTCCGTCCCCGAGCGGCGCGTGGTCCAGGTGCGCGTGCGCGCGACGCTTCCGAACGACGCGGCCGTCGGTCGGATCCGCGAGGCCGGGCTGCTCTCGCAGGGCGACGGCGACCCCGTCCTCTACAACCGTGTGGTCTTCGCACCCGTCGACAAGGGCGACGACCACGAGCTCACGCTGTTCTGGGAAGTCGAGTTCCCGTACGGCGACCTCCAGTGGCTGACGTGAAAGGGGCCCGGTGATGGCCAAGGCAGCGTTCGACATCCGCCTCGAGGGGTACACCCCCGCGAACCGCGACGCGGTCGTCAAGCTCGTGAACCAGTCGACCGGCCAGGCGGTCGAGCGCAAGCCGTTCCTCGACGGCTCGCTGCTCGTGCGCGACCTGGACCCGGGCAGCTGGGAGATGACGGTCTCCCACCCGAACCTCGTCAACGCGATCGACCGTCGGGTCGTGCGGCTGTTCCCGCAGGACATCCCGACGCGCGTCCCGGTGATCGTGCCGCCGGACCTGTTCCGGGACACGCCGATCCGCGACATCCCCGACGCCGACCTCGCACCCGTGCAGCAGCAGGCGGGCGCGATCACGACGAACGTCGGCCGCCTGGCGAACAAGGCCGCGGGCGAGGTCATCCGCGCCGAGGACTGGAACGTGCTCGCCGCGGCGGTCGCCGACCTCGCGCGGGCCGTGGGCGAGCTGACCCGGCTCGTCTCCCCGGTCGGCCACGACCACCCGGAGATCGCCGACAAGATCGCCGAGGTGCAGGGCAACATCCTGCGGTTCAGCGAGTCGTTCGGGCGCAGCCTGCTCGAGCTGCGGCGCGAGGTCGAGAGCCAGAACCTGCGCGGCCGCCTGACCGCGGTCCTGGACAAGGGCGCCGCGACGACCGCCGTGCGCGACCGGGTGCTCACGCGTGTCAGCGAGCTCGAGCAGTCCACGCTCGTCACGACCGCGCAGTGGTCGCCCATGATCGCGAACCACTCCAACGCCGCGATCCGCGAGGTCATGGAGCTCGCCAACGGCCAGGGCACGGGCGCGGACGACTTCCTCGCGTCGCCCGAGGTGAGCGGTGCGCTCACGCTCCTGCAGACGTTCTCGGCCGCGGGCGGCGTGAGCAAGCCCGAGGAAGAGCTCGAGACCTACCGGCGCGGCATCGCGGTCGCCGGTCCCGCGCTGTTCCGGTCCCTGTGACCGGACCGTCGTCCGAAGGAGTGCGTCATGGCCACCGTCGTCGAGATCGAACGCCTGCAGGCGCTCGTCGAACGCCTCGGCCCGCTCGCCGCCAAGGCGCGCGGTGAGCTGATCGCGGCCGACGACTGGAACACGCTCGTCGCCGCGCTCATCGAGGTGGGTCGCGCGACCGTCGCCACCGGGCAGGCGGGCGTGCCCCAGCACGAGCACCCCGACCAGGTGTCGATCGGGTGGCTCGACCCGCAGCTGCGCCAGATCATCACCGGCGGCGGGCTCAAGGACCCCGCGCTGGACAGCACGCTCATCAAGCTGCGCCGGGACGTCGGCCTGCTGGACTCGCGCCTGAGCCGCGTGGGCGACGACCTCGCGTCGACCCGGACGCGCGTCGACGCGGTCGCGACGAACGACCTGACCCGCAGCGCGACCCTCGACCGCCTCAACCGCAAGGTACTGGGCGCGGCCGACGACCGCGGCGACATCGTCGACATGCGCGCGACGTTGCGCACCCTGCAGGTCGAGGTGGGACGCGCGGTCGAGGTCGGCAGCAAGCTCGAGGTCGACGGCCGGCCCGTCGACGTGCCCGAGCTCGTGCAGCGCGTCGACGAGGTCGAGAAGCTGCGCGAGCGGCTCACGCGGCCCGACGGCTCCCTGCTCGACGCGTCCGGGCTCGAGGTCCGGCTCACCGAGCTGCAGTCCGCGCTCGTGACGCAGGAGCAGCTCACCGAGGCGATCGACGAGGTCCGCCAGGGCGGCGGGACGCCCGGCGACCTCGCGCAGCTGCTCGACGCGGCGCGCGAGGCGGCACGAGCCGAGGCGGGTTCGGCGGTCGAGACGCTCGGCACCGACCTGCGCTCGCAGCTGCAGTCCCGCTTCGCCGAGATCGGTCAGGTCGTCGACTCCGCCGTCAAGCGCGAGACCGCGGCCCTGGTGGACCAGGTGCTCGGCACGACGCGCAACGAGCTCGCCGAGTCGCTCAAGGGACTCGACGAGCAGCTGCGCGAGAGCCTGACGTCCGACCTGGACAAGCGGCTCGAGGCCGCCGACGAGCGCCTGCGCGGCCAGCTCGCGCAGATCCAGGACTCGATCGGCGCGCAGGTCGAGCGCGCGGTCGACAACCAGCTCGCGAACGCGCTCGGCGAGGTCCAGGGCCAGCTCGCGCGCGTCGACGAGCGCCAGTCCGCGCTCGAGTCCCAGGTCAAGGAGAACGACACCCGCATCGCCCAGCTCGACGAGCGCATCGAGGTCAACCGCCGCAACGAGGCCGGCGAGCGCGAACAGCTCCGCAAGGACCTGCTCACGGAGATCGGCAAGCTGCAGGAGCAGATCGACACCCGGATCGGGCGCGGCCTGACGGACCTGCGCTCGCAGCTCGCGCTGGACCTCGAGGCGAACGTGGCCGCCGCGCGCCGCGAGCTCGAGGTCAACCTCGCCGAGGTCGCCCGGCAGGCCGCCACGACCGAGGTGCAGGTGCTCGGCAACGGCCTGCAGACCGACGTGCAGGGCGTCGTGCGGCAGGCGGTCGCCTCCGAGACCGCCGGGGTGCGCGACACGGTCGAGAGCGAGCTCGCGGGGCTGCGCCAGCAGGTCGCCGGGCTCGTCACCAACGAGGTCGCGCGGCAGACGCAGGACGTCCCGCTCCTCGTCGAGAAGCAGCTCGCGACGCTGCGACCCGAGCTCGAGCGGATGGTCGACTCGCGCATCGGACGGAGGTGACGCGTGCTCACCGAGCTCGAGTCCCGTCTCGCGGACGTGCTGGGAGCGGCGCTGCCGGCGCCGTTCGGCGGGCGCGTGCGCAGGCGGGGTGCGGCGGGTCCGGCGGGTGCCGGACCGGTCGTGCGGCTCGGTGTCGAGAGCTTCGTGCCGCTCGAGCCCGACGTGTTCTCCACGCGCCCGGAGATCGCCGCGGGCGCCTCGACGCTGCGCCGCGTCGTGCGGCTGCGCGTGACGATCGGCCTGGACGTCACCACGGACCCGCCCGGTGACCGGCTGGGCGAGCTCGCCGGCACCGACGCGCTGCTGTACGCGTTGCAGGACCCGGCCGTGCGGTCCGCGAGCGCGCTCGTCGCACCGGGCGACCAAGGCTTCCGGCTCGACGGGATCGACCTCCTCGAGGTCGGTGCGCAGGACGACGACCCCGACGTGCTCGTCGGTGCCGAGGGCTGGTTCTGGCCCGTCGGCGTGGCCGGGCAGGACGGCCGCGAGATCACGCACGCGCTGGTGCGCGAGGTACGGCTGCCGATGCGGCTGACGTTCGACGCACCGCTGGTCGCGGGCGCCGCGGCGGTCGCGTGCGACCTCACGTTCGGCGCGACGGGCACGCTCGACGTCGCGTCGGGACCGGGCGGCGCGCCGACGACGGCGGCCCCCTTCGGCGCGGTCGCACTGCGGCTGCTCGACGACGGCGGCGGTCCGGGCGCGGGCGTGCTCGACACCGCCGCCTCCCCACCGGGCACCACGGTCGTCGCGACCGTCGACGCCGACGGCGCCGCGTTCACCTACACCCCGCCCGCAGCCGCGGCGCGGGAGCACCTCGTCGTCCTCGCGCACGCCGGGACCGGCGCCGGCGCACGCACCGGCATGGAGCTCGCCCGCTTCGACCTGGTGGTGACGTCGTGAACGCCCCCTCGGTCGGGTTCGTGCCGGTCGAGGCGACGATGACCCTCGTCGCGCCGGTCAGCTACCTGGTCGCCCAGGGCGTGACGATCCCTCCGTCGGGGTACGTCCTGGCGACGCCGTGGCGGCCCGTGGCGGGTGCGACCGGCGCGCGCGTGGACAGCGCGGTGCTCACGGTCGACCCCGTGACGGCGGGCACGGGCCGCGACCTCGGAGTCGTCACCCCCGCGAAGAACCCCACGACGAGCATCACCGTGACCCCGCCTGACCCTCGCGTGCCGACCCGCGGCCTGACGATCCCCTCGCTGCGCTCGGCGCCCGACGGCGAGGCGCTCCCGCTGTCCGCCGACCTCCACCTCGTCGTGCAGCAGGCCGGCAGCCCGGTGGTGGCCGTGCCGCCGCTGCCCGGTGACCACTACCTGCCCGCCCAGCTGACCGGCGGCGACATCTCCGGCTCGCTGCTCACGCTGCCCGACCTCCTCGGTCCGCTCACCGTCACGGTGGGCGCGGGGCGCACGCTCGACGAGCTCACGAGCCTCAGCTTCGCGCACGGCGACGTCCGGCTCGCGGCCGCCCCGATGCCTGTGGGGCTGCACGTGATCGGGCCGGACGGCGACGAGCAGCTCGCCGTCCCGGGGCCGCTGCGCTCCACGCTGACCCACGACCTGGCCCCCGCGCTGCAACGCCACCTGGCGGCTGCGGTCACGGCGCCCGCGCCGGGCACCGCACCCGTCACGCTGCGCTCGGACGCCGCGGGCAACGCCCTCGTCCGGCTCGACGTGACCGGCTTCGTCATCGAGCGAACCGTCGAGGGACGGCCGAGCGTCGAGAGCGAAGGGCTGCCGACGAGCGTGCCGCGGCCCGGCGTCGCACCGGGCCGGGCGCCCACGCGCACCCGGGCCGACGTGACCGTGACCCATCACGGAGCCGCGCTGCACCCCTCGTCGGACCCCGTGCCCACCGCCGACGCGGACGTCGGGGGCGTCGCGGTGCACGACGCGCCCGTGACGCGACGGATCGCGGCGGCGACGCTCGCAGGCGAGCAACTCGTGCGCGTCGCGGTCGTCGGGTGGCCGCACGGCGAGACCGACCTGGCGCTCGGCGTCGCGGGTGCGAACCTCACCGCGCCCGCGCTGCCCGGGGCAGACGGGCGCGGCGCACCCGCCGTCGTGTGGTTCGCGCTGCCCGCGCCGGTCGCCGTCGAGGGGCCCGTCGAGGTCACGCTGCGGGCGACGCGCGGCACGTTCCGGTGGTTCGACCCTCCGGGCGGGAGCGGTCCGGCCGTGCGGGTGGCGGTCGCGTCCTCGCCGGTCGGGAAGGCCGTCGTCGTGGGCGGCGGCCGGGTGGACCTCACGGGTCCGACGACGACGCTCACCGGCCTCTCGCTCGCCGGGACCGACGGCTGGGAGGTCGCGACCGACCAGCTGTGCACGGTCGCGCTGTCGAACGCCGTCATGGAGTTCGCGCCATGAGGAGCCCGTCATGACGCTGCTGGACGACCTCCAGGGCCTCGACCTGTCGGCCATCGTCGACGCCAAGGGCTCGATCTCGGTCGCGCTCGACGCGCAGGACCTGCAGGCGCTGCTCGGCGACGGCGCTGTGGCCGGGGTGCTCGGCGACCTGGGCACGGCCGTCCAGACCGCCGTCGCCGCGGTCGACGACCCGGCGGCGCTCGTCGAGCCGCTCGCGGGCGCGCTCACCCAGCTCCTCGACGCGATCGGCGCGGACCTTCCCGTGGCCGAGTACGCCCAGGCCGTTGCCGAGGGCGCGCGCGTGGTCGCGAGCCTGATCGGCGCACTGTCGGGCGACCCGCTGCAGCTGAGCCTGCCCGGGTCCATCGATGCGGGATCGGCGCTGGGCAAGGTCGCGGGCGGGCTGGGCGACCACGCGAGCGCGGTCAGCGGCGGGCTGGCTCGCCTGCAGTCGCTCGTCCGCACCGTCGACAGCGGGCTGCCGTCCGACCCGAGCGCGCTCGTGGACGTCGCGATGCAGATCCTGCTCCCGTTCGGCGCGTCCGCGATCGACCCCGTGCGCGCGTGGACGGCGAGCGTCGACGCGCAGCTCGAGCGCGTGCGCATCGACCCTCGACTCGGCGAAGGGCTCGTCGTCGCGCTCGGACGCGTGCGGGCCGCCGCCGAGGTCGGGGACGTCGCCGCCGTGCGCGCCGCGCTGACCACGCTCGAACAGGTGCGCACCGCGACGATCGCGCAGCTCGCCTCGGCGCTGCGCACGGTCACGGGGGTCATGTCCGCGACCCGCGTCGGCGACCTGGCCGGCCCGGTGCGGGCGCTGCGCGGCACCCTCGGCAGCGTCGAGCAGGGTGCGCTCGACCTGCTCGACGACTGGCGCGGGATGATCGCCGACGCGCGCGGCTTCGTCGAAGGGCTCGACGCGCAGCGCGCGCTCGACGCGTTGCGCGACCTGCTGGACAGCGTCGAGCAGGCCGCGCGCGAGACGGTGCTGGGCGCCGTCGACCAGTCGGTCGAGGTCGTCAAGGGCTGGCTGCGCGACCTCCTGCGCGAGCTCCCGCTGCGCTCGCTGCGCCAGTCGCTGTCGGACGCGATCGCGCGCCTCGCGCAGGTGATCGACGACGCGGACCTCGACGCACCCGTGGTGTTCGTGCGCGACACGCTGGCCGACGTCGCCCAGACCCTCGCCGCGGCCGACCCGGCGGCACTCGTCGCCGCAGCCGTCGTCAAGCTCGAGCAGGTCGTCAAGGAGCTCGTCGACGCGCTCGCCGCGGCGCTCGGGGACATCGCGTCGGGCGTCGAGGCCGTGGCCGACGAGGCGCGCGTGGTGCTCGAGCGTGCGGTCGAGGGCCTGCGCGCGTTCAGCGAGGCGGCGGCCGCGATCGCCGACGCGGTCGGGGGCACTCAGATCAGCGACGCCGCGACCGCGATCGCGGCGCAGCTGCAGGACCTGCGCGAGCAGGTCAGCGAGGTGGTGTCAGGCGTCGAGCTGCCCGAGCCGCTGCGCGAGGGTGTCGACCAGCTCGTGTCCCTGCTCGAGACCATCGACCTCGACGGGGCCGTGCGGCGTCCGCTCGAGGACGCCGCCGCGCAGCTCCAGGTGCCGCCGAGCGTCGGTGCGACCGTGCGGGACGGCCTGCAGGCGGTCAGCGACGCGATCTCCTCGCTCGTGCCGACGGACCTCGTGGCGGACCTCGACGCGATGCTCGCCGGTGCGCTCGACCAGCTCGGCTCGATCGACATCTCGTCGCTCACGTCCGGGGTGACCGAGGTGCTCGACGACGCGGCGGGCACGATCGAGGGCGTCCACCTGACCGAGCTCGTGGCGCCGGCCAGCGACGTGTTCGCGCAGGTGCTGGGCGCGGTCGACCGCGTGCACCCGCGCACGCTCCTGGCCCCCGCCATCGACCTCTACCAGCAGATCGCCGGTGCGATCCCCGTGCCCGCACCCGACGCGATCGGCACACGCGTCGGGACGGTCGCCGCGCAGGCGGGCGAGGCCGCGGCCAGGGCCGCGATCGAACCGACGCTCGGCGCGATCGGCCTGGGCGGCGGGACGCCGACCCCCGCCGGCACCCAGCCCGCTCCCCCGCCCGACCTGCGGCCCGGTGACATCGTGCGTCTCGTCGGGTACCTGCCGGCTCGGCTGCGCGAGGCGCTCGTCGACCTCGGCACCGGACCCGTCGGCGAGGTCCTGTCGTCGCTGGACGACATGCTCAGCGGCACCGCGGGCGCGCTCCGCACGACGCGCGACCGCCTCCTGGGCCTGCAGGCGCAGGTCGACCGCGCGCTCGAGGCGGCCGTGGCCCCCGTCGGGGCGGCCCAGCTCGACGCGCAGCTCGCGCTGCGTCGCTCGGCCGCGCTCTCCGCGGGTGGGGTGGACCTCGCGGTCTCCGTCGACCTGGTCGCGACCGTGTCACCGGCCGCACTCCTGCGCGCGGTCGAGGGTGAGCGCGCCCTGGTCGCCGCGGGTGCCGGTGGGCTCGCGGGCGCGCTCGTCGGACCGGTGGCCGACGACCTCGTGTCCGTCGCCGAGCTGCTCGAGGCCGTGCTGCCGTCGCAGGTCCTCGGCGACGTCGACGGGTTGCTCGCGGCGCTCGACCCCGAGCCGCTCGCGGCCGAGCTCGACGCGCTGTTCGCCTCGATCGTCGCGGCGCTGCCCGCGTTCCTGAGCGCGGCCGGCACCGCGGTGACCGAGGCGGTCGACCGCATCCGCGCGCTCGTCGAGGAGTTCAACCCCGGCGCGCTCGCCCAGCGCTACCTCACGGTGATCGACGTGGTGCGCGACGAGCTCGCGCTGCTCGACCCCGCCCGCCTCGCCGACGAGCTGGGCGAGGTGCACGCCGTGGTCCGCGCGACGATCGCCGCATACGACCCGGCGGTCCTGGCGGGCGACCTCGACGCGCTGCTCGCGCAGGTCGCGGGCGCGATCCGCGGGCTGGACCCCGCCGGTCTCATGCCCGACCTCTCGGGTGTCGCCGAGCAGGTCGCCCGCGTCGCCGACGTGCTGCCGATCGCCGCGCTCGACGGCGTCGGGCAGCAGCTCGTGGAGGTCGGTGACCAGCTCCGCGAGCTCGACGTCGACGGCATGATCGCCACCGTCAACGCGATCCCGCCGCAGGTCGCCGACGCGGTGTCCACCCTGGTCGACTCGATCCGCGACGAGCTCGTCGCGCTCCTGGAGTCGATCCGCTACGCGGGCGGGTCCGCATCGGCGTCCGTCTCCGTCTCTGGATCCGTGGGGTGACGCCATGACCATCACCGACCCGACCCGCACGCCCGCGGCCGCCCCGGCACGGCCCGGTCCGGCACGTCCCGGTCCGGCACAGCCCGGTCCGGGACCGGACCTCGGCACGCAGACCGACGAGCTCGACCTGGGCGCCGCGGGAGTGCTCGAGATCGAGCGGGACGGCTCGTCGGGTGTCCTCGTCGCGCTGCGCGGCGGCGGGCGGGACTACCTCGTCGTGGACCGGGCCGGCACCCGGACGTGGCCGGGCGTCGCCCGGAGCGTCGAGCGGATCGGTGAGGGCTCGCTCGTGCGCGAGGTGCATCCGGTCGTCGGCCCGTCGTGGAGCGAGCACTACCGCTGGGAGGGCGACGACCTCACGCTCGTCGACGGGGTCGAGGTGCGCCGGGACGCGCTCGGCCGCGTGGTCGCGTGCCTGCCCGGCGGCCCGGACCCGGCGCCCTCGTCGCACCGCTGGTGGTACACCCATGGTCCGCACGGGCTCGTCGAGGTCCGCGGCCCGGGCACCGCACGCCGCCTCGTGCTCGGCCCGGACGGCCGCGTGCGCGAGGTCCACGACGAGACCGGCACCCGGGTCCTGACGTACGACGACCGCGGCCGGCGCACGGTCGCGGCCCGGCCCGCGGGCGACGTCGTGGACGACGACGGCCGCACCTGGGTCACGCGGGACGCCGACGGCCGGGTGCGCGCGGTGTACCTGTGGGACGGCATGCGGTGCCTCGCGCGCGTCGACGGCCCGCTCGGTGCGCCGCTGGGCGCCGTGTTCAGCCTCGACCCGTCGGGCACGCCCGTGCGCGTGCTGACCAGCCGCGACGCGCTGCGGATCCCCCGCGACGCGTACGGCGAGGCGCTGCTGCGCCACCCAGGGGTCCCTGGGCTGTTCGGCGGCCGCGTGCACGGGCAGGTCGTCCATCTGCCGCTGCGCCGCCTCGACCCGACCACGGGCACCTTCGGCGAGCCGGACCCGTGCGACGGCGGGGACGACGACCCTCGTCGGCCGGCGGGGTACGAGGGCCCGCTGCCGGTCGAGAGCGCGCCGCGGTCGGCGTACGAGGTGTGCCGGGGCGACCCGGTCGGCCGGTCGGACCCCACGGGCGGGGTGTCCGGAGGCCTGGTCCTGTCGACGCTGACGTGGTCGTTCCAGAACAACATCATGTCGTTCTTCGGGATCGACTGGTGGTTCAACCTCTTCATGAGCCTGATCGCCGCGCCCTTCGCGGGCAGCCAGTACGACTTCTTCAGCTCGACCGGCATGAGCACGACCGACCGGCTCGGCGCGTTCGGCGTGCGACGCGACGGCTTCATGAACGTCATCACGGGCGGCCGCGCCTTCACCACGCAGCACATCGTGTGGGCGCCCGACAGTGCGTTCGAGGAGCTGCAGCGCGGCGAGGTCGTCGACCCGCTCGGTCGGTACGAGCCGACCCACTACGGCACCTACCTGTCCCTGGCCCCGACGGGAGCGGCGGCGTCCCTCCTCACGTGCGGCCCGACGAGCGCGCCGTGGCTGCCCGGTGACCTCACCGCGTGGACGCGGCACGGTGGCGTGGGTGTGCCTGCCGCACCGGGCACGCTCACGCCGTGGTTCCCGTCGGGTGGGCTGCACCTCGACCGGACCCGCCTGGACACCCGGCACGACGTGACCGCCACGCTCACCGAGCTGCGGGCCGGGCCCGTGGCGGCCGGCGACTTCGAGCTCCGCTCGGTGCTGACGGCGCCCGCGCCGACCGGGCTCGCCGCCGGGGCGCGCATCCTCGTCGACGACGGCACCGCGATGGCGATCGCCACCGTGCTCGGCGTGCTGCCCGTGCCCATGGGCGAACGCGTCCAGCTGACCGAGGACCTCCCGCTGACGGGCGCCTCGCTGACCGTGACCCCGCTCGCCGCGGCGCCCGCGTCCAGCGAGTCCCGACCCGCCGGCGCGCCGGCGAACTCCTTCAGCGCGCGCGGCACCACCGCGACGTACGCCGCGGGAGATCTGCTGCGGCTGACCGCGGCGACCGGTCAGGTGCTCGTCGCGCGCGTGGCCCGGCTCGAGGCGCGGCTCCCCCTCGAGCGCCCGCTGCCCGGCACGCTCGCCTCCCCGATCTCCGTCGCGGCCGGGACGCTCGGCCCGAACCAGACCGTGACCCCGAGCGGCACGACGCTCGACTTCGGACCGACGACACCCCCCGGCCAGGGCGCGACGGGCGTCGTCGAGGGCGGCACGCGCACCGGGGTGCGCGTCGAGGCACCGCCCGCGGGGAGCGTCGTGACCATCGACGTCGCCGCACCCGCCGGCACGACGTCGTTCCGGAGCGTCACCGCCGGGACCGTGCTCGGCGCCCGCGCGGACGCGGTCGAGACCGACCCCGCCCTGACCTACACGCCCGTGTCCGCGGGCACCGCGCCCGACGGGTCCGCGGGCACGGTCGTCCTGAGGGTCGAGGGCGGGGGCCTCGCGCACGCGCGCGTCGTGCCCGGTGCACCGACGCACGACGTCGTCGTGCTCGACCGCCCGCTCGTCGGCAGCGGGCCGTGGATCGTCGAACGGTGGACGACCTCCGGCTCGGCGATCACGTCGGTCGTCAGCACGAACCTGCTCGCGATCGCCGTCCCCTCGCCCGAGCGCTTCGAGGGCATGCCCGTCATGCTCACGCGCGTCACCGGTGAGCCGCCGACGGCGACCTCGCGGCTGACCGGCGACGCGGTGTCCGGCACGTTCACGCCCACGCCCTCCACGGCCACGCCCCCGGTGCCCGCGCTCGCAGCGGCGCTGCAGGTCGGCCGGCCCGTGCTCGTCGGGACCGAGCTGACCGCGATCCGCTCGCTGCGCTGCGCCGTGACGTTCGCCCCCGCGGTCGATCTCGGCGCGACCGGCCTGAGGCTCGTCCGGCTCGCGCCGACCGGCTACACCTACGACGCGGTCGTCGCCTCGGCCGCCGCCGTCGACCTGCGCGGGACGGTCACCCCGCCCGGTGGCACCACGGTCCCCGCGCCGTTCCTGCGCGCGGTGCCCGGCGACATCCTGGCGGTGACCCCGGCGGGCGCCACGACCACGTGGCACCGGGTCGCGTCGGTCGCGAACGGTCGCCTGACGCTGGCCGGCGGCCCCGCGCTCACCGCAGCGGTCGGGACGGCGGTCACGGTGCAGCAGGCCGCGGTCTCGGACCCGGACACCGGCGGACCGTTCCTCGGCACCGACGGCACTCGCACCGGGACCGGCGCGACGACCACGGCCACCTTCACGCTCTGGCGCTCCGACGACCTGCGCGGCACCACCTCGGTGCTCGGGATCGTGGACGGCGAGGTCACCCACCCCGTGATCCTGAACGGCGACGCGCCCGTCGCGGAGGTCACGTTCTCCACACCGGTGACCGCGACCGGCGCCGCGCTGTCGACCTTCGCGCACACGAGCACGACCACCGGCTCGACCGTCACGCGTGACACCGCCTTCTTCGACGCCGTCACGCGCGACGGCGCGTTGCTCTTGGCCGAGGTCCCGGCGGGGGTGACCCCGCTGACGACCGCCGCGAACCAGTCGGTCGTCGTCGTCGCGCTCGAGCCGGTCGGCGACGTGCGGACCGCGACGTTGGGGCCGGGCACGTTGCTCGTGCCCGACGAGGAGCCCACCGAGATCGACCGCGGGCAGTCCCTCGTCAACCACGAGCTCACGCACACCGTGCAGTACCACCGCTGGGGCCCGCTGTGGTTCTGCGCGTTCCCGATGATCGCGCTCGAGCTGCCCGGCATCCTGGCGAGCGACACCGAGCTGCCCGAGTTCTCGGCGTTCCTCGACGCGACGGTGGCCACCGGGACCGGCGGCACGTGGTCGGTCACGATCCCGCAGCACGCCACCGTCTCGATCGGCTCGGGCGCCACGTTGCAGGTCGTGCAGGGCGCGCGGATCGTCGAGGCGTCGGTGACCGCCGTGACCGGCGACGAGTTCAGCGTCCGGGTCGAGAACGGCGCGCTGCCCACGGGGCGCGTCGCCGTGCGCAAGAAGCAGGCGGTCGGGGGCTTCGACGTCCCGTTCGCGATCCTCGACCTCATGACCCACGGGGGCCTGGTCAACCTCCTCGCGGGCACGACGTGGGGCGGCATCTTCTGGCTCGTGGGCAAGGCGTTCTACGGGCTGGGCCGCGCGATGGTCGGCACGGGCGACCTGTTCGCGGCGACGGTCGGCGCGGGCGGGACGACGCTCACGCTCGCGCAGGCCGCCGACGCCGAGAAGCTCCCGGCGACGGGCCGCGTCACGATCCGGCGCGGCGAGGACACCGTGATCCGGTCCGCGACCAAGGACGGCACGACCCTCACCCTCACCGAGGCCGTCGCCTTCACCGGCGACGTCCGGGTGGGCGGCTACGACTCGCACGAGCCGGAGAGCGCGTTCGACTGGTACTCGTACAAGGCGGGGACGATCGACGCCGCGAACCACTTCGCGATCGACCTCGGCAGCGGGCACGGCCTGTCGCCGGAGGACCGCGTGGTCGTCCGCTACCGCGCCGGGCGGCCGTTCCGGACGGACGTGCTCGCGGTGAGCGGCGGGCGCGTCGAGCTGTCCACCGCCGTGCCCGTCACGGGCGACGAGCTGTCGGTCCGCGTCGCACGCGTGGGCGCGAGCGACCCGCTCGGCAACGCCGACTCCTCGGCGATGGTCGAGATGGGCATGGGCTGGATGAAGTGGCTGTTCGACCCGTACGGGCAGGTCGAACCCGCCGTGGCGCCCGGCGACTGGACGCGCTGGCTGCTGCGCGTGATGCGCTGGCTGCTCGGCACGCAGAACTTCTCGCTCCTGCCGTTCGGCCACCTGTGGTGGGACCGGATGTTCCCGGGTGACGCCAACGCCCACAAGTCGCAGATCGAGCAGGAGGCCTCGAGCGAGTCCGGTGACGTGTACTCCCCGCTCGGGCGTCTGACGGGCGACGTCACGCACGACGGGCTCACCACCGCCCACGCCGTCGTCGGCGACGTCATGCGGTACCGCTACTGGCCCGAGTCCTCCAGCACGTCCTTCGTCGAGGACGGACGCCTCGACGCGCCGGGGGTCCACCTCACGCGCGACCTGCGGCTCATGCCGAACGGAGCCGCCGTCGGCACGTCCGCCGCGCCGAACGGCACGACCGTCCCCGACCCGACCGTCACCGACCCGGGCACGTTCGTCGCGAGCGACCTCACCGAGCGCGACCCCGACCCTCGCGCGATCGCCGTGACGGACCCGGCGGCGGGAACGCCCGACCCGCTCGGCTTCCGGGCCTCCGACCTGGGCACGGTGCCCGCCGGCGCGCGCATCGAGCGCAACCAGGCGGTCTACGCGGCGTTCACGCGCCCAGGAACCCACCGCGTGACGACCCGGAACGGGATCGGCGGCGCCCAGCAGTCGGTCGACGCGGTCGCGGCCGGGCGCCAGCCCCTGTGGTTCGACGTGCGGGTCGACGACGTCACGGTGACCGGTGCCGGCCAGACGCTGGACGCGTCCGCACCCGGCACGAGCGACCACCTGACCCTCGTGCCGTTCCAGTCGGTCGACCTCGTGATCGCCCCGGCGGTGCCGCGGATCCACCAGGTCACCGCGCTCGAGCCCACGGGTGCGCTGGTGATCGACACGGCCGCGCGGTTCACGGCCCGCTCCGCCACCACGACGCCCGTCCCGGTCGAGGTCAGCCGTCTGCACGCCGCGACCGACGGGCACTACCAGGGTGGGCTGGCCCTCGCCGGCATGCACCTGTCGCGCGACCTGCACGTGCCCGTGCGGACCCTGACCGTCGAGGTCGTCGCGACGCTCCCGCTGCGCGACGCTGCCCGTCGGGAGGCCACCGAGCTCACGACCCTCGCGCGCGGCACCGAGGCCTTCCTCCTGGTCCCGGCGCCGGTCACGACTCCCCCGGCGATCACCTCGATCAACGGCGCCGCACCGCCCTCGGGCACGGCCGACCCGGTCTCCCGCGCGGACGCACCCGACGCCGCAGCCTTCCTCGGGGCGACCGGTTCGGCGTTCCGCGTGCAGTTCGCCGACACCGCGACCACAGGGACCTACACGCTGTCGGTGCAGGTCGGTGACGGCGGTTCGTCCCAGACACTCACCTGCGACTTCACGCTGAGCTGAGCGCACGGTCGGGCACGAGGCGCGCGACGAGCGCCGCGGTTGCGGCCGACGGCTCGACTCCGAGCTCGCGGCGCAGCAGCTGACGGCACGCGGCGAACGCGCGGCGCGCCTCGGCCAGGTTGCCCTCCGCGAGGTGCACCGCGATCACGGTGCGGTGCGCGCTCTCGCGCAACGGGTCGGCGCGCAGCGCCGTCAGCGCGAGGTTCACCGCCGCCGCGAACCTGCTCTCGGACGCGAGCCGCCGGGCCACGGCCTCGAGCAGGTGCAGCCGCAGCTGTCGCACGCGCTCACGGTCCTCCGCGACCCACTCGTCGTCCCAGTCCGGGAGCAGGTCCGCGTCCGCGAGCCGCGACAGCGACGTGACCTCGTCGTCGGGCTCGTCGACGGCCAGCGCCCGCTGCGTGAGGTCCTGCACGTCCACCGTGACCGCGGGTCCCAGCTCGACCCAGCCCCGGTCGACCCGCAGCACGAACGGCGCCACGAGGCCCACCCGCCACAGTGCCGTGCGCAGGTTCGCCCCCGCGCGCTGGTCCGCGACCGACGGCCACAGCGTGCCCGCCGCACGTGCCCGGGGCACCGCTCCGCGCAGGCACACCAGGGCGACGACCCGCCGGCACGACCCGCCGAGCTCGACCGACCTCCCGGCCACCTGCAGGCGGAAGTCGCCGAGCAACGTCACGCGTGCGCCGGGCTCCTGCACGCCCGTCCGCGGCTGAGCCGCGCGCTCCGTCCCATGGTCGCCCATCGCCCGCCGCCCGTCACGCCCGGCCGGACCCGGGCGGTGCGGGCACGGGCGTCGTCACGTTCTCGCCGGACCTCGTCGTCACAGCGTCCCCCCACGCTCGGACCACCACGGACGACACGAAGGAGCGCACGAACGGCGCCGTAGATACTCGTGCGGCCGCGGGCTGAGTCAGTGCATCAAGGGCACCACCGTGGCACCGGCGCCGAGCTCGCGCTCGTCGGGGCGCGTACCCGTCAGCCGTAGAAGACGCGCTCGACCACCGCTCGGGCGCGCCGGGCGGTGCGCAGGTACGTCTGCTCGAGCTCGCCACCGGAGCCCGACGGGTACCCGATGACGCGCGCGAGCCCGCCGAGCGCGTGGTGGTCGTGCGGCAGGGCGTCGGCGTGTGCGCCCTCCGCACGGCCGGTCCACAGCACGTTGGCGTCGCGCAGGCGCGACGCGAGCTCCCAGGCCTGGACGAGCGCGGTCAGGTCGTCCGCTTCGAGCAGGCCCGCATCGCACGCCGCGGCGAGCGCGTCGAGCGTGCTCGTCGTACGCAGCCCCGCCACCTCGTACGCGTGCTGCAGCTGCAGGAGCTGGGCGGTCCACTCGACGTCCGCGATCCCGCCCCGGCCGAGCTTGAGGTGCCGCGCGGGGTCCTGGCCGCGGGGCAGTCGCTCCGCCTCGACGCGCGCCTTGATGCGCCGGACCTCGCGCAGCGTGCTCGCGTCCAGTCCGCCCTCGGGGTAGCGCAACGGGTCGACGAGCGCGACGAAGCGCTCCCCGAGCTCGGCGTCACCGGCCACGGGCCGCGCACGCAGCAACGCCTGGCTCTCCCACGGCGACGACCAGCGCTCGTAGTACTCCGCGTACGCGTCGAACGACCGCGCGAGGGGGCCGTTGCGGCCCTCCGGGCGCAGGTCGGCGTCGACCGCGAGGGCGGGCTCGGGACCGAGCGCGCCCAGGAGCTGGCGCAGGGCGGTTGCCACCGCGACCGCGAACTCCTGTGCCGCGCGCGAGTCCGCGCCCGGCTCGGGATCGTGCACGAACAGCACGTCGGCGTCCGACGCATACCCCATCTCGCGCCCGCCCAACCGGCCCATCGCGACGACGAGCATGCGCGTCGGGTTCCGGTCGAGGCCCCGCGCCTGGCGGGTCTCGGCCTCCGCGACGCGCAGCGCCCCCGCGAGGACGACGTCGGCCGCGGCGGTCACGCTCTGGGCCGCCCGCGCGCCCGTCACGACTCCCAGGACGTCCGCGACCGCTGTGCGCGCGAGCTCACGACGACGCAGCCCACGCAGGAACGTGACCGCCGGCACGGGCTCGTGCGCACGCGTCAGCGCCGCGTCGACCTCGGCGGCCAAGCGCTCACGACCGCGGGGCTCGAGCTCGTCGTCGTCCGCGAGCCAGGTCACCGACTCGGGCGAGCGGGTGAGCGCGTCGGCCACGTAGCGCGACGTCGACACCGCGTGCGCGAGGCGCTGCGCGGCCGTGCCCGAGTCCCGCAGGAGCTTGAGGTACCAGTGCGTCGTACCCAGCTGCTCGGACAGGCGTCGGAACGCGAGCAGGCCGCCGTCGGGGTCCGGGCCCTCGGCGAACCAGCCGAGCATGACCGGCAGCAGCTGGCGCTGGATCGACGCGCGCCGCGAGACCCCCTCGGTGAGCGCGGCGATGTGCCGGGCCGCACCGGCCGGGTCGCGGTAGCCGATCGCCGCGAGCCGGGCGCGCGCGGCCTCGGGAGCCAGGCTCGCCTCCTCGTCGGACAGCCGCGCCGTCGCGGGCAGCAGTGGCCGGTAGAACAGCTCCTCGTGCAGGTGGCGCACGTCGCGCCGCACCTGGCGCCAGCGCTCGAGCAGTCCCTCGGCGCCTTCGGCGCGCATCCCGACCGAGCGCGCGAGCCGCCGCAGGTCCGCCTCACCCGTCGGCAGCAGGTGGGTGCGCTGCAGCCGGTGCAGCTGGATGCGGTGCTCGAGCAGCCGCAGGAACCGGTAGCAGACCGCGAGCCGGGCCGCGTGGTCGCGGCCCACGTACCCGTCGGCCGCAAGCGCCGCGAGGGCCGTGAGCGTGCTGCCGCTGCGGATGGCCTCGTCGGACCGGCCGTGCACGAGCTGCAGCAGCTGGACCGTGAACTCGACGTCCCGCAGCCCTCCGACGCCCAGCTTGAGCTGACGGTCGGCCTCCGCGGCGGGGATGTTCCCCTCGACGCGTCGGCGCATCGCCTGCGAGTCCTCGACGAAGTGCTCGCGCTGCACCGCCGACCACACGAACGGCTGCGTCATCTCGACGTACGCGCGTCCCAGGGCGACGTCTCCCGCGAGCGGGCGAGCCTTGAGCAGCGCCTGGAACTCCCACGTCTTGGCCCAGCGCTCGTAGTACGCGCGGTGGCTCGCGAGCGTGCGGACCAGCGGCCCGTCCTTGCCCTCGGGCCGCAGCGCCGCATCGACCGGCCACAGCGCAGGCTCGCCCGCGGGCGTCGAGCAGGCCCGGGCCAGCCCTGAGGCCAGCCGGGTGCCCGCCGCGAGCGCGTCCGCCTCGCTCAGGCCCGAGCCCTCGGCGGGCTCGCACACGTAGATGACGTCCACGTCGGACACGTAGTTGAGCTCACGGCCGCCGGCCTTGCCCATCCCGATCACCGCGAGCCGCACGCCCGCGCCGTGGTCGGGCAGGTCCGCCCGGGCCAGCGCGAGCGCCGACTCGAGCGCCGCAGCGGCCAGGTCTGCGAGCGCGGCCGCGACGCCCGGCATGCGGTTGAGGGGGTCGGGCACCGTCAGGTCGGTCGCCGTGATCCGCAGCAGCCGCGACCGGTACGCCCGGCGCATCGCGTCGATGCCGTCCGTCCCGACGACCGTCGCGACCGGCACGTCGTGCGTCGGGTCGGCACCCACGGCGCGCAGCAGCTCGGCGCGCACCTCCGCCGCCGGCACGCCCGTCCCGGGGGTCGGGTCGGCGACCAGCCGCAGGTTGGCCGGGTGCGCGCCGAGCGTGTCGCCGAGCGCGACCGACGCGCCGAGCACGGCGAGCAGGCGATGCCGCGGCTCGTCGTCGTGCGTGAGGGTCTGCGTGAGCAGCGCGCTCAGCCCGGCGTCGTCGCGGACCGCTCCCGCGAGCTTGGCGAGCGCGAGCAGCGCCGCATCGGGGTCGGCGACGTCGGCCAGGGGCCCGACGAGGACCTCCGCCGCCTCGGGCAGCACCTCGAGCAGCGCCGCGTCCGCGAGCAGCCGCTCGGCCCGCGGGACGTCGTCGACGCCCGCGCGCGTCAGGCGTGCGGCGAGCGACGCTCCGCGCTCGGGACGTTCGCTCATCGGTTCACAGGACCGGCAGGAACCGCTTCAGCTCGTACGGCGTGACCTGCGCGCGGTACTCGTCCCACTCGCGACGCTTGTTGCGCAGGAAGAAGTCGAACACGTGCTCACCGAGGGTCTCGGCCACGAGCTCCGACTTCTCCATCACCGCGATCGCCTGGTCGAGCGACTGCGGCAGCGGCTCGATGCCCAGCGCCCGACGCTCGGCGTCGGTGAGCTCCCACACGTCGTCGTCGGCACCCTCGGGCATCTCGTACCCCTCCTCGATGCCCTTGAGGCCGGCCGCGAGCAGGACTGCGAACGCGAGGTACGGGTTGGTCGCGCTGTCGACTGCGCGGTACTCGACGCGGCTCGAGTTGCCCTTGCCCGGCTTGTACATCGGGATCCGGACGAGCGCGGAGCGGTTGTTGTGACCCCAGCAGATGTAGCTCGGCGCCTCGGCGCCGCCCCACAGGCGCTTGTAGGAGTTCACGAACTGGTTGGTCACGGCGGTGATCTCCGCGGCGTGCTTGAGCAGTCCCGCGATGAAGTGGCGCGCGACCTTCGACTGCTCGAGGTGCGCACCCGGCTCGTGGAACGCGTTGCGGTCGCCCTCGAACAGCGACAGGTGCGTGTGCATGCCGGAGCCGGGCTGGTCGGCCAGCGGCTTGGGCATGAAGCTCGCGAACACGCCCTGCTCGAGCGCGACCTCCTTGACGACCTGGCGGAACGTCATGATGTTGTCCGCGGTCGTCAGCGCGTCGGCGTAGCGCAGGTCGATCTCGTTCTGTCCCGGGCCGGCCTCGTGGTGCGAGAACTCCACCGAGATGCCCATGGACTCGAGCATCGTGATGGCGGCACGCCGGAAGTCGTGCGCGGTGCCGCGCGGCACGTGGTCGAAGTAGCCACCCTGGTCGACCGGGACGAGCGGCAGGCTCGGGTCTGCGGGCGCGTCGAACAGGTAGAACTCGACCTCGGGGTGCGTGTAGAACGTGAACCCCTTGTCGCTCGCGCGGCTCAGCGCGCGCTTGAGCACGTTGCGCGAGTCGGCAAGGCTCGGCTCGCCCTCGGGCGTCAGCAGGTCGCAGAACATGCGCGCGGTCCCGTGCCGCTCGCCACGCCACGGCAGCACCTGGAACGTGGACGGGTCGGGGCGGGCGATCATGTCGGCCTCGTACACGCGCGTCAGGCCCTCGATGGCGCTGCCGTCGAACCCGATGCCCTCGGAGAACGCGGCCTCGAGCTCGGCGGGGGCGACCGCCACCGACTTCAGGATCCCGAGCACGTCGGTGAACCAGAGACGGATGAAGCGGATGTCCCGCTCCTCGACCGTACGGAGCACGAACTCCTGCTGCCTGTCCATGCCGCCCATCCTGCCTGATCCCACCCCCTGCACACGTGCCCATCCCACCCACCGGCGCGCCCCGCTCCGAGCCACCCACCCCCGACCCCGCCTTGCACCCCCCACCCACGCTCCCGTCCAGCGCAACGACACCCCACCGCACCCCCCGAGCGCCACCACCCCCACCCCGCCCCGCTACCCACCTGCCATCGCTGCGTGGGTGCATGGATGAGTGCAGGCTTCATGCGCTCGACCACCACCCACCCTGCATTCATCACTGCAGCGACGGGCGGAAGGGGGCGGCGTCGCGGCGTCGGAGCTCAGCGTGAGCGGGTGGCCGCCGGCCGGGGCTGGGCAGGGCGAGCCGATCTCAGCGTGCGGAGCGGGGCGAGCCGACCTCAGCGCTCGGGGCGGGGTGGCGCGTCCACAGGTGGGGCGGTCGTCGCGACGATCGTGCGGGGACACGCGGTGAGATGCGGTGTGGTCAGGACATCGATCGGCGAGCCACTGCTCGCACTGGCTGACGTGCAGGAAGGCATGCTCACACGCGCCCAGCTGCGCGCGGCCGGGGTCAGCGACGCGGTGGTCCGAGGTCGGCTCGCCAGCCAGTGGCGCGCGGTGCTTCCCGGCGTGGTGCGACTCTCCCGCGCGCCGCTCGACGAGCACGCGAGGTACCTCGCCGCGACGCTCATGGCCGGACCGGACGCCGTCATCACCGGCATCGCGGGCGCACGGCTGCACGGTCTCACCAACGCCGGGACGCCGGAGGTCGTCGACCTGCTCGTCCCGGCCCGCCGCGCCCCGCGGCGCGCGGCGTTCGTCCGCGTGTCCCGCACGCACCGCATGCCGCACGCACGGCGTCAGCTCGGACCGCTGCCGGTCGCTCTGCCCGCCCGCGCGGTCGCCGACGCATGCCGGGCGAGCACCGACGCACGGTTCGCCGAGGCCCTCGTCATCGAGGCGGTGCAGCGCCGGGCGACGACGCTCACGCTGCTGCACGACGAGCTCTACGCCGGCCCACGCCAGCGCTCGGCGACGTTGCGGGCGGGCATCGCAGCGGCTGCGACGGGCGCCTGGTCCGTCGCCGAGCACGACCTGGTCCGGCTCGTCCGCCGGAGCGCGGTGCTGCCGACTCCCCTGCTCAACCCCGAGCTCGTCGGGCCCGACGGCGTCCGGCTGCCGACCCCCGACCTGTGGTTCGACGACGTCGGGCTGGCCGTCCAGGTGCACTCGCACGCGTACCACGCGAACGGTGACGCGTGGACGCAGACGGTTCGCGCCGACAGCGCACTCGCCGAGGCAGGAGTGATCCGCATCGCGTTGACACCCCGCGAGATCCGCGTCAGTCCGGACGACGTCCTCGCGCGTCTCGAGCGCACGTACCTGTCACTCCGGACACGTCCCCGTACGGCCGCCCGAGCAACCCCCCGCCCCGTCCGCTGACCGCGCCCACGACCCGCCCGGCCACGCCCTGCTCGCGCCGCCCGCGCGGCCGTTCGCCCGCCCGTCAACGGCCCACGCCGCGCTGTCCGCGCACCGAACCGGTCGCAAGTCCTCACCGCCGTCCGACGGTGCAGCGATGAATGCAGGAAGCGCGCAGAGTGCGCTCTTCGTCGCTGCATTCATCGCTGCATCGACCCTCGAGACGCGGGCGCGGGTCGGCGGGGCGGCACGGCGGCGAAGCGCATGAGGTCCGGTGGGGCGGCGCGGGTGCCGGCCGACGGGGTGGGGTGGTGGGAGGTGCGCGACGGCGGTGGGCGTCGGAGGTGTCGAGCGCGTGGCACGACGCGGGCGGTGTCGGGCGCGGGTGGGAGGCACGCCGTGGCGGTGGGGGTGGAGTGCGGTGGCGGTGGAGTGCGGTGAGGGTGGAGTGCGGTCGGGGTGGAGCGAGATCGGTAGGGTCGGGGGCGTGGGTCGGGTGAGAGTGGCAGCGGCGCAGGTCGACACGTGTGTCGGGGACCTCGAGGGCAACGCGCGCCTCGTGCTGGAGTGGACGCGCAGAGCCGCCGACGAGGGTGCGCAGCTCGTCGTGTTCCCGGAGATGACCCTCACGGGCTACCCGATCGAGGACCTCGCGCTGCGTGCGTCGTTCCGGCGCGCCGCGCAGGCGACGCTCGAGCGGCTCGCGGTCGACCTCGACGAGGCGGGCCTGGGTGACGTCGCCGTGCTCGTCGGGTCCGTCGGGGAGCGCGCGGCGCGCCGGCTGCGGACGGACCGACAGGCCGACGACGGGCGGGCGGGCGGCGCGGGGCCCGAAGGGCTCGTCGAACCGGGCACACCGACGGCGCCGCTGCCGGACTCCGAGCTCGTCGGCGACGTGGTCGCGGGACGCCCCGAGGCGTCCGACGCCGTCCGGCCGACCAACGACGCCGTGCTGCTGCGCGGCGGCCGCGTCGAGACGCGCTACTCCAAGCACCACCTGCCCAACTACGGCGTGTTCGACGAGTACCGGATCTTCTCCCCCGGCGACGAGATCTGCGTGATCGACGTGGCCGGTCGCCGCATCGGCGTCGTGATCTGCGAGGACATCTGGCAGGACGGCGGGCCCGTCTCGCTCATGGACGAGAACGAGGTCGCGGCGCTCGTCGTGCTCAACGGCTCGCCGTTCGAGGAGGGCAAGGGCCACGTGCGGGCCGAGCTCGCCGCGCGACGGGCCGAGCAGGTCGACGCACCGGTGCTGTACGTCAACCTCGTCGGCGGGCAGGACGACCTCGTGTTCGACGGGGGCTCGTTCGTCGTCGACCGCGACGGCACCCCCCTGGCGACCGCGCCGCAGTTCGTCGAGCACCTGCTGCTGTGGGACCTCGCCGACGAGGGCGAGCCGTCCCTCCCGGGTCCGCAGGTCCCGGCCCTGCACCCCGACGAGGAGACGTACCGCGCGGTCGTGCTCGGGCTGTCGGGGTACGTGCGCAAGAACGGTTTCCGGTCGGTCCTGCTCGGGGTCTCGGGCGGGATCGACTCGGCGCTCACCGCGGTGATCGCGGCGGACGCGATCGGCGGCGAGAACGTCGTGGGCGTCTCGATGCCCTCGGCGTTCTCGTCCGAGCACTCCAAGGACGACGCGCAGGACCTCGCCCGGCGCATCGGGGCGGACTACCGCGTGCAGCCGATCGCGCCGGTCGTCGACGCGTTCCAGGGCCAGCTCGCGCTCGACGGCGTCGCCGAGGAGAACCTGCAGGCGCGCGTGCGCGGCGTGATCCTCATGGCGATCTCGAACCGCGAGGGTCACCTGGTGATCGCGCCGGGCAACAAGTCCGAGCTCGCGACCGGCTACGCCACCATCTACGACGCGGGCAGCATCGGCGGGTACGCCCCGCTCAAGGACGTCGACAAGTCGCGCGTGTGGGCGCTCGCGCGCTGGCGCAACAACCACGCGGTCGACCGGGGCGACATCCCGCCGATCCCGGAGTCGTCGATCACCAAGCCGCCCAGCGCCGAGCTGCGGCCCGGCCAGACCGACCAGGACTCGCTGCCGCCCTACGACCTGCTCGACGAGGTGCTCGACGCCTACGTGGAGCACGCCGAGGGTCGCGCCGAGCTCCTCGCCCGCGGGTTCGACGAGCACGTCGTCGACCGGGTGCTGCAGCTGGTCGACCGCGCGGAGTGGAAGCGGCGGCAGTACCCCCTGGGCCCCAAGGTCACGGCGCTGGCGTTCGGTCGTGACCGACGGCTGCCGGTGACGTCACGCTGGCGCGAGCCCTGAGCCCTCGGGCCTCCGTGCGGCCGATCCGCAGGCCCACCCCGCAGACCCATCCCGCAGGACCTACCCCGCAGCACCGAACGGAGTGACGATGACCGAGACACCCAAGCGCGTGCGCGTCCACCACCTGCGCGAGGCCAAGGCGGCCGGGCGCCGGCTCACGATGCTCACGGCCTACGACGCGGTGACCGCCCGGATCTTCGACGAGGCGGGTGTCGACATGCTGCTGGTCGGCGACTCGATCGGGAACACGATGCACGGTCACACGACGACGCTGCCCGTGACCGTGGACGACATGATCCCCGCGGCGCGCGCGGTCGCGGGCGCCGCCCGGCGCGCGTTCGTCGTCGTCGACCTGCCGTTCGGCTCGTACGAGTCCGGACCGCAGCAGGCGCTCGAGACGGCGGTGCGCGTCATGAAGACGACCGGCGCGGACGCGGTGAAGTTCGAGGGCGGCAAGCGCTCGGCGGCGCAGATCCGCGCGGTCACGGCCGCGGGCATCCCGGTCGTCGGGCACCTGGGCTACACGCCGCAGTCGGAGAACCTGCTGGGCGGGCCCCGGGTCCAGGGCCGCGGCGACACGGCCGCGGAGGCGCTGTCCGAGGACGCGCTCGCGGTCGCCGAGGCGGGCGCCGTCGCCGTGGTGCTCGAGATGGTCCCGGCGCCGGTCTCGGCGCGCATCACCGAGATCGTCGCCATCCCGACGATCGGCATCGGCGCGGGCGCCGAGTGCGACGGCCAGGTGCTCGTCTGGGTCGACATGGCCGGCATGGGCGACTGGTCGCCGCGGTTCGCCAAGCGGTTCGGCGAGGTCGGGGCCGCGCTCCGGGCCGCCGCGACCGCCTACGTCGACGAGGTCCGCGACGGCACGTTCCCGGACGCGGAGCACAGCTTCCTGCAGTGAGCCGGTGAGCCCTCGGGCGCCGGCCGCGCGCGTGGGGTCAGCGCTCGGCCTCGTCTTGCGCGTCCCAGGCCGCCGACCGCGCGCGCGCCTGCTCGAGCGCGTGACTCGCCGCCTCGCGCGACGGGTACGGGCCCATGACCTTGCTCCAGTCGCTGCGGCGCCCCTCCTCGACCTGCCCGGTCTCGGTGTTGTACCAGTACTCCCGCGTGTCCTCGCCCACCGCTGCCTCCCTCGTCCGACCGATCCTGTCCGACCGATCCCGTCCGGCCAGCCCGTCCAGCCCGTCCGACCAGCGCGCACGCCGCGTGGTCGGACGCGCGCTCCGTAGACTGCCAGGCATGTCGCCCGTCCGCTCCATGCTCGTCCCCGGCACGATCAGTCCACGGCGTGCCGTCCCGTCCACCATCGCCCGTCCCGAGTACGTCGACAAGCCGGGACCGCAGCGCTACACCGGGCCGGACGTCCTGGACGACGAGACGATCGCGGCGGTGCGCGTCGCGGCCCGCCTCGCAGCGCAGGCGCTCGCCGAGGTCGGCGCGCACGTGCGCCCCGGCGCCACGACCGACGAGCTCGACCGCATCGGGCACGAGTTCCTGCTCGACCACGGCGCGTACCCCTCGACGCTCGGCTACCGCGGCTTCCCGAAGTCGCTGTGCACGAGCCTCAACGAGGTGATCTGCCACGGGATCCCGGACTCGACCGTGATCGAGGACGGCGACATCGTGAACGTCGACATCACCGCGTACATCGGCGGGGTGCACGGCGACAACAACGCGACGTTCCTCGCCGGGGACGTCGACGAGGAGTCGCGGCTGCTCGTCGAACGGACCCGGGAGTCGCTCGACCGCGCGATCAAGGCCGTCAAGCCGGGCCGCGAGATCAACGTCATCGGTCGCGTGATCGAGAAGTACGCCGCACGATTCGGGTATGGCGTGGTGCGCGACTACACCGGGCACGGCGTGGGACCCGCGTTCCACACGGGTCTCGTGGTCCCGCACTACGACGCGGCGCCGCAGTACGACACGGTCATCGAGCCCGGCATGGTGTTCACGATCGAGCCCATGCTCAACCTCGGGACCCCGGACTGGGTCATGTGGGACGACGACTGGACGGTCCTGACGGCCGACGGTCGCCGCTCGGCGCAGTTCGAGCACACCTTGCTGGTCACCGATGACGGAGCGGAGATCCTGACACTGCCATGAGCCACCACCACCTCGCGTTCGGCATCGACATCGGCGGCAGCGGCGTCAAGGGCGCCCCCGTGGACCTGGCGAAGGGTGAGTTCGCCGACGACCGGCTGCGCATCCCCACGCCGCAGCCTGCGACCCCGGACGCGGTGGCCGCGACGGTCGGCGAGATCGTCGACTCGTTCGACCTCGACAAGAAGGTGCCGATCGGCATCACGTTCCCCGCGGTCATGCTGCACGGCGTCGCGCAGTCGGCGGCGAACGTGGACGACTCGTGGATCGGCACGGACGCGCAACGGCTGTTCTCGAAGGCCACCGGCCGGTCGGTCGTGGCGGTCAACGACGCCGACGCCGCGGGTTTCGCCGAGGCCCGGTACGGCGCGGCGAAGGGCGTCGAGGGTGTGGTGCTCGTCGTCACGCTGGGCACGGGGATCGGTTCCGCGCTGGTGGTCGACGGCCGGCTGGTCCCGAACACCGAGCTCGGGCACCTGGAGATCGACGGCTACGACGCCGAGACCCGCGCGTCGGACGCGGCCCGCGACCGCGACGGCCTCGACTTCGAGCAGTGGGCGCAGCGCCTGCAGCGCTACTTCTCCGTGGTGGAGAACCTGTTCTGGCCGGACCTCATCGTGGTCGGCGGCGGCGTCAGCAAGCACCACGAGAAGTTCCTGCCCCTGCTCGACCTGCGGACGAAGATCGTCCCGGCAGAGCTCCTCAACGCGGCGGGCATCGTGGGCGCTGCGGCGCTCGCGGCGGACCACTGACCACCGCCGGATCGCCCGACGCGCGCGTGCTCGTCGAGGTCGCGCCCGGCGTACATGTCGCCACGAGCGAGGTGTACACGACGACGAGCACGATCGTGGTCGGTGACGACGGCGCGTGCCTCGTCGTCGATCCCGCCGTGACCGCGCGCGACGTCGCAGAACTCGGGGCCGCCCTGCGGGCGCGGGGATGGCGCGCCGTCGCCGTCTGGTCGACGCACGCCCACTGGGACCACGTCCTCGACGGCGCCGGGCTGTCCGGTGTCCCCCGCTGGGCCACGTGGTCCGGCGAGGGCATCGACGACGTGACCGTGGCTCGCCTCGCCGCTCAGCGCGACGCCGACGACGAGCTCGCCCGCGCGCTGCGCGACCGCCCGGACGACCGGCCGGCGCCCATCGCGCCCCTGCCCCGGCCCGCGGCGCTGCGCCCCGAGACGCCAGGAGCCGCGCCGACCGGTGCCTGGCGCGTCCTCGACCACGAGGCGACCGGCTGGCCCGGCCCCCGCACCCTGGTCCTGTCACACCGCGCGCACGCACCCGGCCACAGCGCGCTGCTGCTGCCCGAGACGGGGGTGCTCGTCGCGGGCGACATGCTCAGCGACCTCGAGATCCCGCTGCTCGACGACCACGCGGCCGATCCCGTGGGCGACCACCTGGCCGCCCTGGACGCGTTCGCGTCGTGCGGTGCGGGCATCGTCGTCCCGGGTCACGGGACCGTGGGCGCCGAGCTCGCCGAGCGCGTCGCGGCCGACCGGGCCTACCTCTCGGCGCTCGCGCGCGGCGAGGACACCGACGACGCGCGCCTCGCCGCACCCGCGCAGCGAGCGGCGCACGAGCAGCAGCGCGAGCTCGTCCTCCGTCGGCCCGGGCGACCCACAGCGCCCCGCTGACCCCGTCGCGCTGATCCCCGCTGGGCTGCGGCCGCCGCACGGGCGCGGACCAGCCATGACGCCCGACACCTGCGCGCCACTCGCCCACAACCTCCACACGAACCGAGCCCGCCGGTGGCGCCGCCGTGCTGGGCTGAGCCTGTGCTCCTCGCCCACCGGCTGGCCCGGCCACTGACGCAGGCACGCTCGGCCGTCGAGCGCGGGATGACGTCCGTCGAGCAGCGGATCGACGCCTGGGCGCACCGGCGGCTCGACCGGCTGCCGACGGACGGGCCGCGGGCCTGGCTCGTCGAGCTCGTGGTCTTCACGCTCAAGCAGGCGTGGGCGTGCCTGTTCGGTGCGCTCCTGCTCGCGGCGATCCTCGCGACCCGCCTCTGGTACCCCGCCGACGCGCCGCTGGCCCGCAACGACGCCCTGACGCTCGTCGCGGTCGCGATCCAGGTGCTCATGCTCGCGACCCGGCTCGAGACGGCCCGCGAGATGCGCGTCATCCTGCTGTTCCACGTCGTCGGGACCGCGATGGAGGTCTTCAAGACCGACGCCGGATCGTGGTCGTACGCGTCCGGCGGTGTGCTCGCGATCGGCGCGGTGCCATTGTTCTCGGGCTTCATGTACGGCGCCGTGGGCTCGTACCTGGCGCGCGTCATGCGGATCTTCGACCTGCGGTTCGACCGCTACCCCCGGCGCTGGCTCACCGCGCTGCTCGCCGGCGCCATCTACGCGAACTTCTTCACGCACCACTGGTGGTGGGACGCGCGCTGGCTCCTGGTCGCCGCGGTGGTCGTCCTGTACGGGCGGTGCGTCATGCACTTCCGGGTGCTCACGCGCGTGCGGCGCATGCCGGTGCTCGTGGCGTTCGTGCTCGTCTCGGGCGTGATCTGGATCGCCGAGAACCTCGGGACGCTCGCGGGCGCCTGGCTCTACCCGGCGCAGGCCGCGGGCTGGCACCTCGTCTCGGTGCACAAGCTCGTGGCCTGGTTCCTGCTCATGCTGATCTCGGTGGTGCTGGTGGCCTGGCTGCACGTCCCGCGCCCGCCCGACGAGCGGACGCGGGACGTGTCGGCTCAGGCCCCCGGACCGCGCGAGCGTCGGGCCGAGACGAGCACCGCGACCACCCCTGCTGCGAGGACGACGAACAGCCCGCCGATCACGAACGTCGCCGGACCGCCGCTGCGCGGGCCCGGGTCGATGGTCGGCAGCGCCGACGGCGTGGGATCGACCTGCGGCGACGGCTGACCGGTCGTCGCCTCCGCGGTGGGCTCGGGGTCGGGCGACGGCGTCGCCGTGGGCTCGGGCTCGCCGGCCGCGCCCGCGGCCGAGAACGTGAACGTCCCGTCCACCGGGTGCCCGTCGGCGGACGTCGCGCGCCACTCGACGGTGTACTCCCCCGCGGGCAGGTAGCCCGCGACGGGCTGGCGGATGGTCGAGTCGACCAGCTCCGGGGCACCGTCGGCCGCGTCCCGGCCGTCGGGCGTGCGCACGACGATCTTCGTGCCCATCGCGAGCGCGGGTGCCGAGAACGTCAGCGTGATCGCCTCGGGGGCCTGCTCCACGACGGAGCCGGCCCGCGGGTCGCTCGACACGAGCACGTCGTGCGCCTGGGCGCCCGTGCCCCCACCGATGACGAGCACTCCGGCGGCGAGCAGCCCGGCGAGAAGCCTCGCGATGCGCACGGTCACTTCCTTCCCTCGGTCGTCGATCGGCGGCCGACGAGTGCGATCACGACCGCCGCGGCGCCGAGCAGCAGCCCGGCTCCGCCGAGCGCACGCGCGAGCCCGTCGGGCCGGCTCGTCGCAGCGACCGTACCCGACGCGTTCGGACGCTCCGGCTCGGCCGGCGCCGCGACGGGGGCGGCAGCCCCGGCCTCGTCCTCGGCCTCCGTCACGACGAGCACGGGCGCGGGGTGCTCGGGCTCGCCGTCGCCCGTGGCGACGTCCGCCCAGCGCACGACCGTGCCGTCCGAGTACGTCTGCTCGGCAGGGAGCACGACGACCGTGCCCACGTCCTCGGGGAGCGGTCCGACCGAGATCTCGAACTCCTGGAACTGCCCGGGCGCGACGGCGGACTGCGCGTCGTCGGCCGTCCAGGTCACGCGCGCGGGAGCCTCGGTCAGCGTGGTGCCGTAGAAGTCCACGGGCTCGGGCAAGGGCGCCCGCTCGAGCGTCGCGGTCCAGCCGGGGACGGGCCGGGTCGACACGGACAGGAACGGGACGTCGGACGGCAGGTCGACCGACAACGCGACGGTCGACGCGGTGTCCGACTCGGTGGGCACGCGGAACGTCAGCGCGCTCCACCCGCCCGCGGCGGTCGACTCGGGCACGACGCGCACGTGCGCGGACGCCGGCCCGGCGGGTAGGGCCACGAGCGCACCGAGCGCGACGAGGACGAGGGTGCGGCGCACCCGGCTGGGACGTGCGGCGGGGACGGATCGGGGACGCGCGAGGGCGCGCAGGGATGGGGTCATGACGAGGGGTCCTCACGGGAGTGCCGCGTCGGCGGCGGGAACGACGACGCACCGCTCGACGCCGACGACCCTCTCGGGCCGTCAGGCCGGCGGTGTGCCGGTGGGCGGGAGCGCCACCGACGGAGGACCCCGGCGAGAGGGCGCGCCGCGCAGGTGGAGCGTGGCGACGGGAGCGGACGAGTCGTCGCGCGGCAGGACGCGCACGAGCACGGGGGCGACCAGCTCCGCGGGCACCCGCAGGAGCGGCGCGAGCACCGCGGCCACGTGGGCGGCCCCGCGCTCGGCGCCCGCGACGGCGAGCGCGGTCAGCACGGTCGCCAGGACGTGCCACGCGAGCATGCTGCGGCCGTCGACGAGCGCGTCAGCGGCGACCGCACCGCCGCCGCACGCCTGCGCGGTCAGGTGCGCCGTCGCCCCGTGGTGGGCGTGCACGCCCGCGTCGGGCGCCACCGCGCCGCACGAGCCGACCACGGCGAACGCGTGGTGCAGCACGAGCTGCCCCACGGCCAGGACCGCGAGCGCGGCCGGCCACGTGATCCGGCGGCCCGCGACGAGCACGGTGACAGGCAGCGAGAGCGCGACGAGCGCCAGCACGAGCCCGGGAGCGGGTGCGGACCCGCCGCCCAGCGCGTGCGCGAGCGCCGCCAGCGCGACGACCAGCACGGACAGTCCGGCGGCCCGCGCGAGGCGCGGCGCTCCGGACGTCGGCGTGGTCACGCGGGCCACGCTAGCCCGCGCGCAGGACCAAAGTCCCGCTCGCGGCCTGTGAGGACGACCGCACCTGAACGGTTAGGGCGGATGAGTCAGCCGATACGCCGGGTTCTGTCCCCGTGCGCAGTTGCCCGCGCACAGGTGACGGCCATCCATCTACGACGTACGTTGCCGCACGCCTCCAGCGGTCTACCCGGGAGCTCGGGCGGGCAGCCCTCGAGCACTCCCTGTCTGACCTTGCTCCGGGTGGGGTTTACCTAGCCGCACCGGTCACCCGGTGCGCTGGTGGTCTCTTGCACCACCGTTTCACCCTTACCGCCCCGGTCCGGCGAACCGGTCCGGGGAGGCGGTCTGTTCTCTGTGGCACTGTCCCGCGGGTCACCCCGGGTGGGTGTTACCCACCACCCTGCCCTACGGAGCCCGGACGTTCCTCGGCGGACCGACCCGAGGGTCGGACCGACGCGGCCGCCTGGCTGACTCATCCGCGTCGCCGATGCTACCCGCCGAGCGGGGCTGGCCGGTGCGCCCTACGGTGTCGGGCATGGCTCCCGTGGTCTCCCAGCTGACGATCGACTCGCGCGACCCGCGCGCCCTCGCGGCCTGGTGGGCGAAGGTCCTGGACTGGCGCTACGTCTGGGAGCCGGCACCGGACGACGACGAGATCGAGATCAGCCCGCCGTCGGGCGACGCGACGAACTGGCTGTTCATCCGCGTGCAGGACGCGAAGTCGACGAAGAACCGCGTGCACCCGGACCTGCGGCCCCCGGAGGGATCGGACCAGGCCACCGAGCTCGCGCGGCTCCTGGCGCTCGGCGCCACGCGCGTCGACATCGGTCAGGGCGAGGTCCCGTGGGTGGTCCTCGCGGACCCCGAGGGCAACGAGTTCTGCCTGCTGCGCGGGACGCCGTCGCAGGCGGCCGCCGCCCTCGCCGCCGAGCTCGAGGACAACGCCGAGTCCTGAGCCGGCCACCGCGTGCCGACGGTGACCGGCTCCCGGCGTCGCCTCCCGGGGGCGTGCGAGCATGGGTCGATGGGATGGTGGGTCACCCTTGCGGTCGTGGCGGTGCTGCTCGTCGTCGTCGACCGCCTGACCGCACGCGGCGCGTTCGACCGCTTCCTGGACCGACCGCGCGTCGAGCGCGAGGGGACCGGGTCGATCGGCGGGCTGTTCGACTCGCTCGGGGACGTCTTCCAGCCGAACCGTGAGCACCTGACCGCCGAGAAGGAGCGCCAGCGGCTGGACATCCAGTACGCGGGCGACGACGCGCCGCCGTTCGACCTGGACTCCGGCACGGTCGTGCTCCCGGCCGCGACGAACGAGCCGCCCGGTCCACCGAGGACGCCGGACGCCCCGACGGACTGACCGCGCGGCGGTGAGCGCCCGGCAGTGAGCGCGCGGCACGGACCGCGTGCGCCGTCGACACCTGCGCGGCCTACAGTCGTCCGGTGCTCGTGCTGCTTCCTCCCTCCGAGGGCAAGACCGCCCCGCGCCGCGGCGCCCCGGTCGACCTCGACTCGCTGTCCCACCCCACCCTGACCCCCGCGCGTGCCAAGCTGCTCGACGCGCTCGTCGAGACCTCGACCCGGCCCGACGCCGTCGCCCTCCTCGGGGTCTCGCCCGGGCTGGCCGACGACGTCGCGCGCAACACCGGTCTGCGCGACGCACCGGCAGCTCCCGCGCGCAGCGTCTACACGGGTGTCCTCTACGCCGCCGCCGGCCTGGACCGGCTGACGCCGGCGCAGCGCAGGCGCGCGGACGGGCACGTGCGCATCTTCTCCGGGCTGTGGGGCGTCGTGACGCCCGAGGACGTGATCCCCGCGTACCGCCTGTCGGGCGGCGTGGACCTGCCCGGCGTGGGCCCGCTGGCGGCGTTCTGGCGCGCGGGCCTGCCCGAGGTGCTCGACGACGAGGCCGACGGCGCGCTGGTCGTCGACGGACGCTCGGCCGACTACGTCGCGATGTGGCGCCCGCCGACCACCGCGGACTGGGTCAACGTGCGCGTCGAGCGTGAGCTCGACGGCAGGCGCGCGGTCGTCTCCCACAACGCCAAGCACGCCCGCGGCGTGCTCACCCGGCACCTGGTCACGCGGCGCCCGCGCCCGCCACGCGACGCCGCCGCGCTCGCGACCGCCGCGAACGAGCTCATCGGGTCCGCGTTCCTCGCGGTCGAGCTCGGGGAACGGCCCGCGCGCGGCCCGCGCACGCTCACGCTCGTCGTCCCATGAGCGCCCCGCCACGCGGGCGTCCGTGGTGGGCGCTCGCCCTGCTCGTGGGTGTGGTCGCCGTCGCCACCGGGTGGCTCCCCCGCGAGGACGCCGTCGCCCTGGCCGAGCGCACCGGTCCGGTGCTGCTGTTCGTCGCGGCGCTCACCGTGGTGGCTGAGCTGTGCGCGGGGGCCGGGCTGTTCGCCGCGGCCGCGGCCGTGGCGGCTCGCGCGGCCCGAGGTCGACGTTGGGTGCTCTGGGCGGGCGTCGTCGTGCTCGCGACGCTCAGCACCGCGGTGCTCTCGCTCGACACGACCGCGGTGCTGCTGACCCCCGCCGTCATCGCGCTCGCTCGTCGGACGCACACGCCGCCCCTGCCGTTGGCGCTCGCCGTGGTGGCGCTCGCGAACACCGCGTCGCTCGTGCTCCCGGTCTCGAACCTCACGAACCTGCTCGCCGACCACGAGATCCGACGGGCGGGTGCGCACTACCTCACCCTCATGTGGGCGCCCGCGCTCGCCGCGATCCTCGTCACGGTGATCGTGCTCGCGGCGCGCGACCGACGCGCCGTCGTCGGCCGCTACGAGCCCGTGCACCCGCCGCACGCCCCCGACACGGTCCTGCTGCGCGTCACGGGCCTCGTGGTCGCCGCGATGGCGGTGGCGTTCGTCGTGGGAGTCGTGCCCGTGGTCGCAGCGTCGGTGGCTGCGGTCGTGCTGCTCGCGGTGACGCTGGCCCGCCGTCGACCGCTGCCGGTGTCGCCGGGCGACATGGTGCCGTGGCGCACGCTCGTGGTCGTCGCGGGACTGTTCGTGCTGGTCGCGACCGCGCACGCGCACGGTCTCGCCGACGTGCTGCACGGCGCCGCGGGCGACGGGCACGGTCCGGCCGACCTGCTCCGCCTCGCCGCGGTCGGCGCACTGGCCTCGAACGCCGTCAACAACCTGCCCGCGTTCCTGGCGCTCGATCCGGCCACGGCCGGCGACCCGCTGCGGATGGCCGCGCTCCTCATCGGCACGGGCGTCGCCCCGATCCTGACGCCGTGGGGATCCCTCGCCACGGTCCTGTGGTGGCAGCGGTGCCGTCAGGTGCTGCTGGACGTCCCGGTGTGGACGATCGTGCGCCAAGGGCTCGTGCTCGCGCCGCTCGCGCTCGTCGCGTCCGTCGCGGCGCTCGTCGCGACGTCCTGACCTGGCGGCGGTGGGCCGCGCCGAGCCGCCAGGCAGAGCCCGCCGTGGGCGCCGAGCGGATCGACCGTCAGGGAGCGCGCTCTGCGGCCTCCGTCAGGACCAGCCCTCACTCGGGGCCCCGGCCACGGCGATCTCGTGCCGCCGGTCCCCGAACAGCCGGACGATGCTCAGCGACGCGGGAGCGACCCGCAGCTGGCTCCACGACCCCGGGTTCGCGCCCATCGCGAGGCCCAGCGCGGCCCGGATGGCCACCGCGTGCGACACCACGACGACCGTGCGGCCGCGCGACGTCCGGAGCAGCTCGTCGTACAGCGACTCCAGGCGCTCCCCCACGTCGACGATCGACTCGCCGTCGGGGGGCCGCACGTCGGCGCGCGTGTGCCACGGCTCGAGCTGACCCGGCCAGCGCTCCTCGATCTGCACCGCGGTCAGGCCCTGCCACTGCCCGAAGTCGGCCTCCTTGACCCGGTCGTCGGTGTGGACGGGCAGACCGAGCCGCTCGGCGACGATCCCCGCGGTCTCCTGCGTGCGGACCATCGGCGACGCGCGCACCTCGCTCGGGTACTCGATGTCGCCCCACAGGTCGCGGCCCACGCGGTGGACGAGCGCCGCGGCCGCACGTGCCTGCGCGCGACCGTGCTCGTTGAGCGGCGGACCGGGCTCGCTCGAGCCCGAGTAGCCGCGCGAAACCGTCATCGCGGTCTCGCCGTGCCGCACCAGGACGACCGTCACCGGCGTCTCGTCGTCGAACCGCACACCGGCTCCCGACGGCCGCGGCACGCGCCCCGTGCCGGGGTCCGGCGCGGAGCCGGACGGCGCGGAGCCGGACGGCGCAGAGCCGGACGGCGCAGAGCCGGGGGGTACGGACGGGCTCGCCTCGGGGGCGTCGTGGTCGGTCACGATCGCAGTCTTCGCGTCCATCGCCCGGTTCGCCAGCCGGTCCGCAGCACCGTTGTCGGCGCGCGGCACCCACGTCCAGGTCACGGTCGCGGGGTCGACGAGAGCGCGCGCCTCGTCGGCGAGCCGTCGCATGTCGTCGTGCTTGATCTTCCACTCGCCGCTCATCTGCCGGATGACGAGCTGGGAGTCCATCCGGACCTCGATCGTCGCGCTCGGGTCGATGGCGAGCGCGGCACGCAGGCCCGCGACGAGGCCCGAGTACTCGGCGACGTTGTTCGAGGCGATGCCCAGGTACTCGGCCCGTTCGGCGAGCACGCGGCCGGTCGCCGCGTCGCGCACGAGCGCCCCGTACCCGGCGGGCCCCGGGTTCCCCCGGGAGCCGCCGTCCGCCTCGACGACGAGCCGGCGCGTCACTGGCCCTCGGGCAGCCGGACCAGGATGCGACCGCACTCCTCGCACCGCACGACCGCGTCTTCCGGCTTGGCCTTGATCCCGTCGAGGTCGAGCGGGTTCAGCTCGAGACGGCAGCCCTCGCACCGGCGTCCGCGCAGCGCCGCGGCTCCCGAGCCGCCGAGCTGAGCGCGCAGCCGGTCGTACAGCGTGACCAGTCCCGCGTCGAGGCCCGTCGCGACCGTGGCGCGCTCGGCCTGCACCTGCGCCGCCTCGGCGTCGAGCTGCGCGAGCGCGGCGTCGCGCTGCGCCTCGATCTGCGACTTGCCCGTGACGAGCTGGGCGTGCGCGTCCTGCACCTCGGTGAGCGCACCTTCGTGCGCCTCGAGCCGCTCCATGACCTCGAGCTCGACCTCCTCGAGGTCACCCTGGCGCTTCGCGAGCGACTCGAGCTCGTGCTGCAGCGCCTGCAGGTCCTTCGCGGTGCCCTGGCCGCTGTCGAGCCGGCTCTGGTTGCGCGCGGCGCGGTCACGGACCTGCTGCACGTCGGCCTCGGCCTTGGCCAGCTCGCGCCGCAGGTCGGCCACGGCCGTCTGGGATGTGACGAGCGCGGTGTGCAGGTCGGCGACCTGCGCGTCGAGCTCGGCGATGCGCGCGAGCTCGGGAAGCGCCCGGCGCTTGTGCGCGAGCTGGTCGAGGCGCGTGTCGAGCGCCTGCACGTCGAGAAGTCGTCGCTGGTCCGCTGCGGGGGCGTTCGGCACGGGTGTCCTTCCGGCGCCCGCCCGGTGGGGCGGGTGTGGGGCTGGTGCGGGTGGGCTGGTCTGTCGCTGTGGTCGTCGGTCAGCTCGGGGCGTCGGCGCGGCTCGCGCGTCCCGTCCACGGGTCGGTGCGCCGCACGCTCACGCGGGTCTCCACCGTAGTGCCCAGGGCCTGCAGATCGGCCGCCAGGTCGCGTGCGGCGAGAGCGAGCCACGGCCACTCGGAGGCGAAGTGCGCGAGGTCGACGAGGTAGGGGGTCGCCGCGCGGCCGGACCGGGCGGCGTCGAACTCGGCGCGCTCGCGCTGCTCGGAGGCCGGGTGGTGGCGCAGGTCGGCGGTGACGTAGACGTCGGCCCCGGCTGCGCGCACGTCGTCGAAGAACGGGTCGCCCGACCCGCCGACGACCGCCACGCGCTCGATCGTCGCGTCGGGGTCGCCCGCGAAGCGCACCCCCTGCGCCGTGGCGGGCGTCGCGTCGGCGGCCGCCTGCGCGAAGGCCCGCAGGGTCGTCGGCTGCGGCAGGCGGCCGACGCGGCCGGTGCCGGTCGGGCCCGTCAGGCTCGCGAGCTCGAGCACGTCGAACGCGGGCTCCTCGTAGGGGTGCGCCGCCCGCATCGCCGCGACGACCGCGCTGCGGCGCGCGCGCGGCGCGACGAGCTCGACGCGCGCCTCGACGACCGTCGCGCGCTCCCCGACCGCCCCGATCGCGGGCGACGCCCCCGCGAGCGGGGTGAACGTCCCCTCGCCGGTGGTCGTCCACGCGCACCGCTCGTACTGGCCCACGGCCCCCGCACCGGCGCCCGACATCGCGTCCACGACGGCCTCGGCGTCGGCCACGGGGACGAACACCACGTGCTTGTCGAGCGGCGCGACGGGGTCCGCGACGAGCGGGACGACGTCGAGCAAGCCGAACGCGTCGGCCAGGGCGTCGGCCACGCCGCCGGTCGCCGCGTCGGCGTTGGTGTGCGCGGCGAGCAGCGCGCACCCGCCCCGCACGAGCCGGTGCAGCAGCGCGCCCTTGAACGTGGTCGCGGCGACGGAGTGCACGCCGCGCAGCAGCAGCGGGTGGTGCGTCACGACGAGGTCGGCGCCCCACTCGAGCGCCTCGTCCACCACCGTCGCCACGGGGTCCACCGCGAGCAGGACCTTGCGCACGGGTGCGTCGGGATCGCCCGCGACGAGCCCCACGGCGTCCCACGGCTCCGCGGTCGCAGGCGGGTAGCGCTGCTCGAGGAGACGGACGACGTCGGCCAGGCGGGGTGCGCTCACACGAGCACGCTACCGGCGACCACCGGCGCCACGGATCAGGCATGAGGGGGTCATGGCGTCACCCAGGTCGCTGGGCCGATCGTGCCGACGCTGACGTCGTGCCCGTCGACGCCGCCCGGCTTGTAGGCACGCACCCAGTACCCGCTCGACGCCGGCGCGTCCCAGACCACCGTGAACCGGCCGTTGGCGCGCACGCGGCTCGACGCCTCGGTGCGCCAGGTGCGCCCGACGAGCCGCTGCAGGTGGATCGCCGGGTTCGCCGCGGCGAGGACCGACGGTGCGGGCCACGCGTTGCCGGTCATGACCACGTCGCCGCGCTCGGCCGCGAGCCGCGCCCTCGCCTGCCACTTCACGGGCGGTTCGAGCTGGCCCGTCGCGGCGACCGTCAGGTACCGGCGCGCGCCGGAGCCCCACCCCGCGAGCGACCCGACGAAGCGCGTCTCCCCCACGCCGTACGTGGGCAGCGTGAGCACGCCGGACGACGAGGACCGCAGCGGGAACACGGTCGGGTACTGCGCGAGGAACTGCGGCGTGACGAGCGTGGTCCGCCAGGTCCAGTCGGGCTTGTCGACGACCCCCGGGCTCGACGCCGCGCTCACCGCCCCGGCGACCAGCGCCCGGTCGTCGCGCCGCACGAGCCGGAGCTGTGGCGTCCACCGTTCGGCGCCGGTCACGACCTTCACGGGGGCGTTCAGCACCTCGTACTCCCACGGGAGGCTCGGCGGCCCGCTCACCACGACGCGCGGTCCGCCCGCCACCGGGATCGTCGTCGTCGCCAGGTCGTCGTCCGTGACGACCAGCCGGGTGACGGTGATCGTGCCCGTCGAGACCGACGTGACGACCGCCGTGCCCGTCCAGGTCCCTGACGTCGACGTGCCCGCGGTCCGGTCCAGCCGGTCCCAGTACAGCTCCGACCGCCGGAGGTCGGTGGGGCGCACCGTCGTCGAGGGCACGACGCTCGCGTAGCCGACCGGGTACGGCTCGGTCTCGAAGTTCGTCAGGGTGTCCGGCAACCCGTCGGGGTCGCTCAGGCGGACCTCGAGCTCGAGCTCGGTGTACCCGCCGGGCATGCCGGGCCGAGTGTCGACGACCGTGAGGCCGTCCAGCGTCGTGGGCGTGTCCTCGGCCGCCGAGGCCGGGGCGAACGACGCGAGCGACGCAGTCGTGATGACCGCGACGGCCGCGAGCGTGAGCGGACGGCGTGCAGAGTGCGGGCCCATGGCGGCTCCTCGTCGAGCGGACCTCTCGGTGGGTCCACCGTACGACCACCGCACCGCGCGTGGAGACCGTCAGCCCAGCGGGACCACGGGGTCGCCGACGACGAGCTCGCCCGCGGTCTCCGGCACGAGCCGCACGCCGAACCAGACCTTGCCGTCCGCGCGACGGTGCCGGGCGAGCGTGCGCGTCGGCTCCCGACCCGTGCGCAGGGTCGTCAGGTCGACCGTCGTCATCACGCAACGGTCGCACCGCTCCGCGAAGCGCAGCACGACGTCCCCCACGCGCACCCGCTGCCAGGCGTCCTCGGCGAACGGCTCGAGGTCGCCGTCCACGACGAGCGTCGGCCGGAACCGCTCCATCGGGAGGGGCGCGTGGTCCTGCTCGGCCGCGAGCCAGTCGTTGAGCGCCCCGAGCGACGCGGCGGTCGTCAGGAGCACGGGCGCCGCGTCGGCGAGGCTCAGCGGGTCGCCGGGGCGCCCACCGTGGTGCGTCGACACGCTGCGTCGTCCGGGGTCGTCCAGCCAGACGAGCCGCACGGCGCGACCGAGCGCCGCCGACAGCCACGCGTCGACGTGCTCCGGGCACCCGGTCGCCCAGCCGACGCGCGACAGGGTCACGCCGACGCGCGGGCCGTCGCGCGGTTCCTGGACGACGATCGGGGCGAGGCCGGGCGCGGAGAGCTCGATCGCACCGTCGAGCGGGCGCGCCGTCAGGCCGAGCATGATCGGCACCTCGCGCGCGGTGACTGTGTCCCCGGCCCCGTCGACGACCATCCACCGCCGGTCGCCCCGCGGACCGAGCCGGTCCAGTGCCAGCCGGGAGACCTCGACCCCGCGCAGGGATTTCACGGGACGCACGGCGAGCGTCGAGACGTGGAGAGCCGGGCGGGTGGGGGCGGTCATGCGTCGTCCCTTCGATGCGAGCATGCAGGAGGGCGGTGCACTCCGGTCGGTGCAGCTGGGTCGGTGCAGCTGGGTCGGTGCAGTTGGGTCGGTGCAGTCGGGGCGGTGAGTCGGGGCCGCTGGTTCCCGACTCCGCTCATGGCGGCCCGGGGGCAAGTATCGCCTGGCCAGACACCTGTCGGCGGCCCGTCGTTGATATACCCCCAGGGGTATCGTACGATCGTGGCATGAGCACAGCAGCGACGACCCCTGAGCCCCGCGAGCAGGCGCGCCCCGAGGGCGCCACGCGGATCGTCATCGTCGGCGGCGTGGCGGGCGGCATGAGCTGCGCCGCGCGCGCCCGGCGTCTCGACGAGTCCGCCGAGATCGTCGTGCTGGAACGCGGCGCGCACGTCTCGTTCGCGAACTGCGGCCTGCCGTACCACGTGGGCGACGAGATCCACGACGCCGACCGCCTGCTCGTGCAGACCCCTCAGTCCCTGCGGGCAGCCCTCGACCTGGACGTCCGGACCGGGCACGAGGTCACCGCGGTCGACGTGGAGCGCCAGTCGGTCCGCGTCCAGACGTCCGAGGGCGCCTTCGACCTGGGCTACGACGCGCTCGTCCTCGCGCCGGGGGCCCGGGCGACCCGACCGCCGATCGAGGGCCTCGACTCCCCCCGCGTCCGCACGCTGCGCACCGTCGAGGACGCGGTCGCGCTGCGCGGGCTGGTCGACGACGGCGCCCGCCGTGCCGTCGTGCTCGGCGCCGGCTTCATCGGGCTGGAGGCGGCCGAGGCGCTCGCGCACCGCGGTGTCGACGTGACGATCGTCGAGCTGGCCGCGCACGTGCTGCCCCCGCTCGAGCACGAGCTCGCGCACCTCGTCACGCAGGAGCTGCGCTCGATCGGGGTCACGGTCCGCGCCGGGGTGTCCGCCACGGCGATCGAGCCCGGTGACGACCAGGACGTCGTCGTCCTGGCGGACGGCACGCGCATCGACGCGGACCTCGTGGTCCTGTCCGTGGGCGTACGCCCGAACACCGAGGTGTTCGAGGCGTCGGGGATCGAGTGCGAGCGTGGTGCGATCGTCGTCGACGAGCACGGGCGCACCTCCGCCGACAAGGTGTGGGCCGTCGGCGACGCGGTCGTGTCGACCGACGCCGTCACCGGGCTGCGGCGCCCCGTCCCGCTCGCCGGCCCCGCCAACCGCGCGGGCAGGCTGGTGGCCGACGACATCCTGCGGCCGGGCACCGCGCGCGCCATCCCCACCCCGCTCGGGACCGCGATCGTGCGCGTGGGCGCCCTGACCGCCGCCACCACCGGCGCCAACCGCGCGGCGCTCGCGCTCGCCGGCCGCGCGTTCCGCACGCTGCACCTGCACCCCCTGCAGCACGCGGGGTACTTCCCGGGCGCGAGCCAGATGCACCTCGTCGTGCACGTCGATGCGGACTCCGGCCTGGTCCTCGGCGCCCAGGGCGTCGGGCACGACGGCGTCGACAAGCGCATCGACGTCCTGGCCACGGCGATCCGCTCCCACCTGCACATCGGCGACCTGATCGACCTCGACCTCGCCTACTCCCCGCCCTACGGGCAGGCGAAGGACGCGGTCAACCTCGCGGGCATGGTGGGCTCGAACGTCATGGACGGCACGCTGCGACTCTGGTACGCCGAGGACCTCGAGCAGGTCCGGCAGGAGGCGCTGCTGCTCGACACGCGCACCGCGCAGGAGTACGCCACCGGGCACCTTCCCGGCTCGCTCCACATCCCGCACACCGAGCTGCGCGGACGCCTCGACGAGGTCCGTGAGGCCGCGCAGGGCAGGCCCGTGCGCGTGCTGTGCGCCTCCGGCGTGCGTTCGGCCATCGCCCACCGCGTGCTCACGCAGGCAGGATTCGACTCCGCATCGCTCTCGGGCGGCATGCTGACCCTGCGCGCCGCGCTCGGCGACCGTGCCGGCCGCGCCCTCGTGACGCCCGAGCTCGTCCCGGCATGACCGCCACACCCGAGCACGACCCGTCCACCCGTCCGTCCAGCTCGCACACCCGAGGAGCACCCGTGGCCACGAACGACACCGACGCCCAGCGCCGCGTCCTGAACCGCCTGCGCCGCGCGCGCGGCCAGCTCAACGCCGTGATCGACGCGGTGGAGGCCGGCGGCTCGTGCCGCGACGTCGTCACCCAGCTCGCGGCCGTCTCGTCGGCCCTCGACCGCGCGGGCTTCGCGATCATCGCGACCGCGATGAAGGACTGCGTCATCGACCCCGACGGGGTCAACCGCGCCGAGGGCATCACGACCGAGGAGCTCGAGAAGCTCTTCCTCACCCTGGCCTGACGCCCAGCCCCCGCACGACCGGCAGCACCTACCAGACGCGGGTCCGGCCCGACCCCGTCGTCCGGCCCGCAAGGGGGCCGGCGGCGTACGACGTGCCGCCGGACTTCACCATGCCGACCAGGTCCACGTCGGCCCGCAGCGCCGACCCGTCGGGCGCCTCGAACTCGGCGGCCGGGAAGTGCGCGTACCCCAGCGTGGCGCCGTCCACGGGCGGCACCGTCGCGAGGTCGACGCCCGCCGGCAGGGTGATCTCGAGGTGCACCTCGGCGCCCTCGTCGGCGACGGTCACCTGCACCTCGTCGTCGGGCGCGAGCACGAGCGGCCGGACCTCCGCGTGGAACGCCTTCGCGCCGTTCGCGTACACGTTGTCGCGGATCTGCACCGGCAGCGTCTTGCCGTGGAACTGCGCGTGGTCGCCGAGGGACGGGTCGAGCCGGGCCCGGTACTCCTCCATCGTCGTCGGGTAGGCGTCGTACCCCGCGGTCCCGTAGCCGGCCGCGCGGTGGTGGGCGCCGCCGGCGTACGCGTCGTCGACGTCGCCGCCCAGGAACACGTTGCCGATCCACCGGTCGTCGCCGCCCGGGACGACCGCGAAGCCCGCGACCTGGGTCGAGTGCGGCACGTGGTACGGCGTGGAGCGGTCCATGACCGGCTCGAGCCGCACCGTCCCCGCGACGAGGTTGTGGAGGTAGGCGCCACCCTGGGCCACCACCTCGACCGCCGCCGCCGACGCCAGGACGTTGTGGTCGACGACGTACGGGCCGTGCGACACCTCGACGAACAGGTCGCGGTTGTTCCCGTACAGCAGGTTGCGGCTCACCCGCGTGCCCTGCGTCTGCCAGTCGAGCCAGATGCCGAGGGTCGTGTCGTGGATGCGGTTGTGCCGGATCTGCGTGTCGATCGCCGCGTGGAGCTTGATGCCCGCGATCTCGTGCCCGAAGAACTCGCGCTTGAGCGCGATGCGGTGGATGTGGTTGTCCTCGATCGTCGAGAACACGCACCCCAGGTGCCCGACGACGCCGTTCTGCCCGCAGTCGACGATCGTGTTGCGCCGCACCACGTGCGAGCCGACGTGCTCCCGGTCCCAGCCGATGTGCCGCGCGGAGAACACCGACTCGAGCTGGTACTGGTAGCCGGGCTTGTCGCCGCGCTGCGACGAGTAGTTGTCGCCGGTCGAGGCCTCCTTGCCGAGCGAGATCGCCGCGCACTTCGCGTCGTGGATGAGGTTGTCCTCGATGATCCAGCCCTTGGCCCAGTTCGGGCCGATGAGCCCCGGCTGGTCGGCGGTCGGCGGCGCCCACGGGGTCGCGGCGTGCGCGAGCTCGAAGCCACGGACCGTGATCCAGTCCACGTGGTGCCTGTCGGGGTAGAACACCGACCGGCGCACGTTGATCTCGACGAGGTCCTCGTTCGGGTCGGCGCCGTGGAAGTTGGCCCAGACGGTCGTGACGTCCTGCTCGACCTCCGCGTACCAGACGAACACGGTCTGGTCCGGGTCGTGGGTGGGCACGACCCGGCCCGTCCACACGTCGACGACCTCGGTGCGGCGCGGCGGGTCCTGGACCTCGTCGCGCGCGTGCACCTCGTAGAACGAGCGCCCGTCGAGGTAGACGTCGGCGAGGTGCTTGCGCGGCGCGCCCGGCTCATAGATGGCCCAGTCCCCGTCGACCGTCTCGGCGAACGGGTTGACGTCACCGAACAGCGTGTTCGGCACGCTCACGCGCCACACGGTGCCGCCGTCCGGCTGCCAGCCCGTGACGCGCTCGGAGCCCTTGATCACCACGTGCTCACCAGGCGCGGCCGTGTACGTGATGCGGCGCTGGTCCGACAGGCCACCGCGGGCCGGCCTGACCCACTCGCGGTACTCCCCCTCGTGCACCACGACCGTGTCTCCTGGCCGCGCGAGCAGCGCCGCCCTGCTGATCGTCCGCAGAGGCGCGCTCGGCGTGCCCTCGGAGGTGTCCGAGCCGTCGACGGCGACGTGCAGATCGGGCATGAGACGAACCGTCCTTCGCGCGCGAGGGAGCAAGCCATCCGACGTGGGCCCGGCCGGGTTCGAACCGGCGACCCCCGCGGTGTAAGCGCGGTGCTCTGACCAGCTGAGCTACAGGCCCCTGCGGCCGCGAACCACCGCGCCCGACGGCGGCACAGCCTACCGGCCCTCCCGGGCCAGGCATCCGCAGCGCCGCGACGAGCCACCGGGGTGGCACCAGGCGCCGCGCAGACGGCCCTCGTGCGACGTCAGACGCGCGCGAGCGCTGCCTCGACGTCGGCGACGAGGTCCCCGACCGACTCGAGACCCACCGAGAGCCGCACGATCGACTCCGTGACCTCGAGCGGCGTCCCGCGCACCGACGCGTGGGTCATGCTCGCCGGGTGGTTCACGAGCGACTCCACACCACCGAGCGACTCGGCGAGCGTGAACAGGCGCGTGGACTCGGCGAACCGGCGCGCGGCGGGACCGTCCGCGAGCTCGATGGTGAGCATCCCGCCGAAGCCGCTCGACTGGCGCACGGCGATCTCGTGCCCGGGGTGGTCCGGCAGGCCGGGGTAGTGCACGCGGGTCACCGCAGGGTGCTCGACGAGCCGCTGCGCGAGCGCGAGTGCGTTCTCGCCATGCCGCTGCATGCGCACGGCCAGCGTCTTGATCCCGCGCGTCGTGAGCCACGCGTCGAGCGGTCCGGAGACCGCACCCGCGGCGAACTGCAGGAACTTCACCTGCTCCGCGAGCCCGTCGTCCTGCAGCACGACCGCGCCGCCGACCACGTCCGAGTGCCCGCCGAGGTACTTCGTCGTCGAGTGCACGACGACGTCCGCACCGAGGCTCAGCGGACGCTGCAGCGCGGGCGTGGCGAAGGTGTTGTCGACGACCACGAGCGCGCCGTGCGCGTGCGCGAGGTCGGCGAGCGCCGCGATGTCCGTGATCCGCAGGTACGGGTTGCTGGGCGTCTCGGCCCAGATCAGCTTCGGCCGCTCGTCGAGCGCGTCGCGCACCGCGGACAGGTCGGTCAGGTCCACGACCCGGTGCCGCACACCCCACGCGCCGAGCACGCGAGAGACGAGCCGGTACGTGCCGCCGTACACGTCGTCGCCGATCAGCAGCTCGTCGCCGGGCTTGAGCACGGCGCGCAGGAGCGCGTCCTCGGCGGCGAGGCCGGACGCGAACGACAGTCCGTGCGCGCCGCCCTCGAGCGTCGCGAGCTGCGTCTCGAGCGCGGTGCGCGTCGGGTTGCCCGCTCGTCCGTACTCGTATCCGCCGCGCAGCCCGCCGATCCCGTCCTGCACGTACGTCGAGCTCATGTGCACGGGCGGGATGACCGCGCCGGTGGTCGCGTCGGGGTCCTGGCCCGCGTGGATCGCCAGGGTCTCGAAGCCGACGTCGGGACGGTCGTCGTGGTGGCTCATGCGTGGTCTCCTCAGTGGCTCAGGAAGGTCAGGAGGTCGGCTCGCGTGACGACCGAGACGGGGGCGCCCTCGTCGACCACGAGCAGGGCGCTCGCCGTCGACAGCGCCTTGCGCGCCTGCGCGACGGACTCGTTCGCGCCGATCTGCGGCAGGCCGTCCTGGAGCACCGCGGACACCGCGTCGCCCATCTCGACCTCGCCCGAGAACACCTTCTCGAGCAGCGACTCCTCGTCGATCGCGCCGACGACCTCACCGATGACGACCGGCGGCTCGGCGGTGAGCACCGGCAGCTGCGAGACGCCGAACTCCGTCATCATCGCGATCGCGTCGCGCACGGTGTCCGCGGGGTGCGCGTGCACGAGTGCGGGCAGCGACCCGTCCTTCGCGGTCACGACGTCGCGCACCGTGCGCTCCTCGGGCAGCGCGCTGAACCCGTACGAGCGCAGCCACGCGTCGTTGAAGATCTTGCCGAGGTACCCGCGCCCGCCGTCGGGCAGCAGCACGACGACGACCGCGTCGGCGGGCAGGTCGCGCGCGACCCGCAGCGCCGCGACGACGGCCATGCCGCTCGAGCCCCCGACGAGCAGGCCCTCCTCGCGCGCCAGGCGTCGTGTCACCTCGAACGACTCGGCGTCCGCGACGGCGACCACCTCGTCGACCACCGACGGGTCGTACGCGCCGGGCCAGAAGTCCTCCCCCACGCCCTCGACGAGGTAGGGCCGTCCGGTCCCGCCGGAGTAGACCGACCCGACCGGGTCGGCGCCGACGACGCGCACGGCGCCGCCGGAGACCTCTTTCAGGAACCGGCCCGTCCCGCTGATCGTGCCGCCCGTACCGACGCCCGCGACGAAGTGCGTGACGCGCCCGTCGGTGTCGCGCCAGATCTCGGGACCCGTGGTCTCGTAGTGGCTGAGCGGCCCGTTCGGGTTCTGGTACTGGTCGGGCTTGAACGCCCCCGGGATCTGCGCCGCGAGCCGGTCCGACACCGAGTAGTACGACTCCGGGTCGTCGGGGGCGACCGACGTGGGCGTCACGACGACCTCGGCGCCGTACGCGCGCAGCACGGCGCGCTTGTCCTCGCCCACCTTGTCCGGGACGACGAACACACAGTGGTACCCGCGCTGCTGCGCGACGAGCGCGAGCCCCACGCCGGTGTTGCCGCTCGTCGGCTCGACGATCGTCCCGCCGGGCCGCAGCAGGCCGTCACGTTCGGCGGCGTCGATGATGCGCGCGGCGATGCGGTCCTTCGACGACCCGCCGGGGTTGAGGTACTCGACCTTCGCGAGCACCGTGGCCGCGATGCCCTCGGTCACCGCGTGCAGCTGCACGAGCGGCGTGTCCCCGACGAGGTCGGTGATGCGGGAGGCGAATCTCATGGCTGCTGTCCTCTGGCTGGCCGCGCGCACGCGCGGCGACGGATCCGGGCGGAGGGATCGTCAGGGACGACAGCAGGAGCGCACCGCACCAGCCTAGCCCGTGCCCCGCGGACGCCCCACCGGGCACTGCCGCTCAGAGGTCCGCGAGCGCCTCGCGGTAGGCGGCGAGCGGCCGCGCCTGCCCGCGCGCGTTGACGACGCTCCAGCGCAGCACGCCCTCGGCGTCGATCAGGAACGACCCGCGCAGCGCGTGCCCGCTGCCCTCGTCGAACACGCCGTAGGCGCGGGCGACGTCGCCGTGCGGCCAGAAGTCCGCGAGGAGGTCGAACGTGTACTCCTCCTGCTCGGCCCAGGCCCGCAGCGAGAACATCGGGTCGCAGCTCACGACGAGCAGACGCACCCCGGCACGGTCGAAGTCCGCGATGTTGTCCCGCAGCTCGCACAGCTCACCCGTGCAGGTCCCCGAGAAGGCGAACGGCACGAACACGACGACCACCGGGGTGCCGCGCAGGTCGGCCAGCGAGACCGGCGTGCCGTGCGTGTCGGGCAACGTGAACCCGGGTGCGGGCTGACCGACGACGGGGAGCTTCGAGCCCTGCGGCTCGGTCACTTGCCGCGCCCGCGAGTGCCCAGCTTGGTCGCCGACCAGTCGGGCGCGATCGCGAACGTCGACATCGCGTGGAGCCCCGACGTGGTCGCAGCCTCCTCGATGTCGGAGTGGGAGACGTGCCCCGGGCGGCCGGCCTTCGGGGACAGCACCCAGATCGGGCCGTTGTCGTCGAGCACGGTCATCGCGTCGACGAGGAAGTCGGTCAGGTCACCGTCGTCGTCGCGGAACCAGATGACTGCACCGTCGGTGACGTCGTCGTAGTCCTCGTCGACGAGCTCCGTCCCGGTGACGGCCTCGACGGCCGCCCTCAGGGCCTCGTCGGCGTCGTCGTCGTAGCCGAGCTCCTGGATCACCTGACCCGAGGAGAAGCCCAGACGGGCAGCCTGCTGCTGCCCGGCGTCCGCACTGGCTGACACGTCCCGTCCGATCCCTTCGTCACGGCCTCCTCCGCAGGGAGCAGGCCTGTTCGATGTGCGCACAACCTAGCCCACCGCAGCGCGCGCCACCTGGCAAGGCCCCACGCGGCACGGGTCTGCCGGGGGTGCCGCGTGGGGCCGGTGTCACCGACGTCACGTGCCCCGCACGGGGCCCGCGTGTGACTTCTGGTGCTCAGGGTCCGACAATGGGGCGGACTACCCGCACCCGTGCACACGGCCGCCAGCCGCGCGCGCCCGGGACCGGGCCGACGATGTGCGCCGAGGCCGTTCAGGGCCCGCGCGCCGACAAGAGGCGAGGAGCACTGGTGGCTCAGATCGACGAGACAGGCCCGCTCATCGGCGGCCTGCTCAGCCAGGTACCCGACATCGACCCCGACGAGACCGGTGAGTGGGTCGAGTCGCTCGACGGACTCATCGACGACAAGGGCGGCCCGCGCGCGCGGTACGTGCTCATGAGCCTCCTGCGCCGCGCGCGGGAGAAGAACGTCGCGATCCCGGCGTCGCTCAACACGCCGTACGTGAACACGATCGCGGTGCACAACGAGCCGTACTTCCCCGGCGACGAGGTCATCGAGCGCCGCTACCGCTCGTGGAACCGCTGGAACGCGGCCGTCATGGTGACGCGCGCCCAGCGTCCCGGCATCGGGGTCGGCGGGCACATCTCGTCGTACGCGTCCGTCGCGACGCTGTACGAGGTCGGCCTCAACCACTTCTTCCGCGGCAAGGACCACCCCGGCGGCGGGGACCAGATCTACTTCCAGGGCCACGCCTCCCCCGGCGTGTACGCCCGCGCGTTCCTCGAGGGCCGGCTCACCGAGCACCAGCTCGACGGGTTCCGCCAGGAGCTCTCCCACCCGGGCGGCGGCCTGCCGTCGTACCCGCACCCGCGCCTCGCGCCGGAGCTGTGGGAGTTCCCGACCGTCTCGATGGGCCTGGGTCCGTCGGGCGCGATCTACCAGGCGTGGACCAACCGGTACCTGCACAACCGCGGGATCAAGGACACGAGCCAGCAGGACGTCTGGGCGTTCCTCGGCGACGGCGAGATGGACGAGCCCGAGTCGCGCGGCCTGATCCACCTCGCGGCGCAGCAGAACCTCGACAACCTCACGTTCGTCGTGAACTGCAACCTGCAGCGGCTCGACGGTCCCGTGCGCGGCAACGGCAAGATCATCCAGGAGCTCGAGGCCGAGTTCCGCGGTGCCGGCTGGAACGTCATCAAGGTCGTGTGGGGCCGCGAGTGGGACGTCCTGCTCAACGCGGACAAGGACCGCGCGCTGGTCCACCTCATGAACACGACGCCGGACGGCGACTACCAGACCTACCGCGCCGAGAACGGCGCGTTCATCCGCGAGCACTTCTTCGGCCGCGACCCGCGGACCAAGCAGCTCGTCGAGAAGATGACCGACGACGAGATCTGGGCGCTCAAGCGCGGCGGTCACGACTACCGCAAGATCTACGCGGCCTACAAGGCGGCGCGTGAGCACACGGGCGCGCCGACGATCATCCTGGCGCACACGATCAAGGGCTACGGGCTGGGCTCGGGCTTCGCCGGTCGCAACGCGACGCACCAGATGAAGAAGCTCAAGATCGACGACCTCAAGACGCTCCGTGACACGCTGCACATCCCGTTCACGGACGCCCAGCTCGAGGAGAACCCCTACCTCCCGCCGTACTACCACCCGGGTACCGACGACGAGGCGATCCAGTACATGCTCGAGCGCCGCCGCCAGCTCGGCGGGTTCGTGCCCGAGCGCCGCTCGACGTACCAGCCCGTCACGACGCCGCCGGCCGAGCGGTACGAGAGCCTCGCCAAGGGTTCGGGCCAGCAGGAGGTCGCCACGACGATGGCGCTCGTGCGCCTGTTCAAGGACCTCCTGAAGGACAAGGAGTTCGGTCACCGCCTGGTGCCGATCATCCCCGACGAGGCCCGCACGTTCGGCCTCGACGCGATCTTCCCCAGCGCCAAGATCTTCAACACCGTGGGCCAGCACTACCTCGCGGTCGACCGCGACCTCATGCTGAGCTACAAGGAGTCCGAGTCCGGGCAGATCATGCACACCGGGATCAACGAGGCCGGCTCGGCCTCCGCGTTCCAGGCGGTCGGGACGTCGTACGCGACGCACGGCGAGCCGCTCGTGCCGTTCTACTTCTACTACTCGATGTTCGGGTTCCAGCGCACGGGCGACCAGTTCTGGGCGGCCGGCGACCAGATGGCGCGGGGCTTCCTCGTCGGCGCCACGGCGGGCCGCACCACGCTCACGGGCGAGGGCCTGCAGCACGCCGACGGGCACTCCCCGCTGCTGGCGGGGACGATGCCGCACGTCGTGCACTACGACGCGGCGTACGGCTACGAGCTGCGGCACATCGTGCGCGACGGCATCGACCGGATGTACGCGCCGGACAACGGCGGCCGCGACCGTGACGTCATCTACTACCTCACGGTCTACAACGAGCCGATCGTGCAGCCGGCCGAGCCGCAGGACGTCGACGTCGACGGCATCCTCAAGGGCATCTACCTGCTGTCCCCCGCCGAGGGCGACGGGCCGCGCGCCCAGATCCTCGCGTCGGGCGTGGCGGTGCCGTGGGCGCTCGAGGCGCAGAAGCTCCTGGCCGACGACTGGGGCGTGCGCGCCGCGGTGTGGTCGGTCACGTCCTGGAACGAGCTGCGCCGCGACGGGCTCGCCGCGGACCAGCAGGCGTTCCTGCACCCGGGCGAGGAGCCGCGCACGGCGTACCTGACGCGCAAGCTCGAGGGCGCCGAGGGTCCGTTCGTCGCGACGACGGACTACGACCACCTCGTCGCCGACCAGGTGCGCGCGTGGATCCCGGGCACGTATGCGACGCTCGGGGCGGACGGCTTCGGCTTCTCCGACACGCGCGCCGCCGCCCGCCGTCACTTCAAGATCGACGGCCCGTCGACCGTGGTGCGCGTGCTGCAGCAGCTCGCGCGCACCGGGGACGTCGCGGCGGACGCTCCCGCGCAGGCGATCGAGCGGTACGACCTGCACGACGTCACGGCCGGCACCTCGGGCAACACGGGTGGCGACAGCTGACACGCGACTGACGCATGACGAAGGGGGCCGACGATCGTCGGCCCCCTTCGTCATGCTCGGGCGTCCGTCATGCTCGGGCGTCCGTCAGGCTCGGGTGTCGTCGTGCCGCCGCGCCCGCAGGGTCAGGTGCCGGGGATGGCCTGGCGCGCCTGGGCGACGACCTGCTCGAGCTCGGCCCGCAGCGGGGCGACCGCCGCCTGGTCAGGGTAGAGGTCGAGGTTGGCGACGTACTGCTTGGCCTCGAGCGGTCGGTCCGCCTCGATCGCGGCGTGGACGAGCTGCCGGGCGACCTCGGGCTCGTGCTCCCGGGGGCGCCAGTGGCCGACGCCCAGACCGAGCGCGTCGACGGGCTTGCCGGCCTCGCGCAGCAGCGCGAGCGCCTCGAGGAGCGCAGCGCCCGACGGGTCGCGCTCGGCGGCGGTGGTGAGCCGACGCAGCGTGCCCTCGTGGTCGTCGCGCACCGACAGGCGCGCGACCTCGATCAGCGGGTACCACGCCCGGGGGTTGCCCGCGAGCTCCTCGCCGAGCGACCAGACCGCCAGGTCGGCGGCGCGCTGACGCGCCACCTCGTCCTGCGGCGCGGTGAGCGGGTCGCCGTCCGGGCCGGTCTCGCTGGCACGGCGGCGCACGATCTCCGCGAGCGCAGCGAAGGCGCGGACGTTGTTGGGGTCGTCGGACAGCATCGAGCGCAGGGCGTCCTCGTGAAGCGTGTCACCACGGCGAGCGGTGCTCGTCGGACGGCGGGCACCGACACGCGACGCGGACGACGGCCGACGCATGAGCTGTCGTAGGCGGGGCAGCAGAGCCATGCAGCGACCCTAACCCGGTCTGGTCCGGGCGTCCCGGTCGAGAACGACTTTCCGGGCGAGGCGGGCGCCCCGCCAACCCGGCGTCCGCACCCTGGGACGGCGGCGCGCGCTCGTCGCCTTTGTCGACTTCCCACAAGGCCCCGCCCTATGCTCACCCCATGGCCCGTATCGTCGAACCCGCCGGCGCGCGTGCGGGCAACCAGCGCGTGCCGCCCGGTCAGCCCGAAGCCGCCCCGGCCGCACCGACGGAGACGCAGCGCCGCGTGCGCGAGGGCGCGGGCCTGCTGGCCGCCGCCGCGATGCGACGGCTCGACGAGGACCTGGACTGGTACCGCGCACTACCCGCCGAGGACCGCTCGTGGGTCGGGCTCGTGGCCCAGGCGGGCATCAGCTCGTTCATCGCCTGGTTCGCCGACTCGTCGCGCGCGCCGCACGGCGTGAGCGACATCTTCGCGAGCGCACCCCCCGAGCTCACGCGCTCGATCTCGCTGCAGCACACGCTGCACCTCGTGCGCGTGGTCGTCGACGTGGTCGAGTCGCACGCCGACCGGCTCGCGGCCCCGGGCGAGGAGCGCGAGCTGCGCGAGGCCGTCCTGCTGTACTCGCGCGAGGTCGCCTTCTCCGCGGCCGAGGTCTACGCACGCGCCGCCGAGGTCCGCGGGGCGTGGGACGCGCGGCTCGAGGCGCTCGTCGTGGACGCGCTCGTGCGGGGTGACGTCGACGACTCGACGCGCTCGCGCGTGGCCGCGCTCGGCTGGAGCGGCCGTGGTCAGACGCTCGTCGTCGTCGGCACGACGGCCGCGCCGATCGACGAGGTACGCGCCGCGGACCTGCGACGGGCCACGCGGCGCGCCGCCGACGACGCGCTCGTGGGGATCCAGGGCGACCGGCTCGTCGTGTTCCTCGGCGGCCAGGGCGACCTGCTCGCGGCCGCCACGTCGCTGCTGCCGCGGTTCGGGCCCGGCCCGGTCGTCATCGGTCCGCTGGTGGCCGACGTGACCGCGAGCGCCGCCTCGGCGCGCGCGGCGATCGCCGGGCTGCAGGCGGCGGCGGCCTGGCCGCAGGCTCCGCGGCCCGTCGCGGCCGACGACCTGCTCCCCGAGCGCGTGCTCGTCGGCGACGTGCTCGCGCGGCGCACGCTCGTCGCGCAGGCGTACGAGCCGCTGGCCGCGAGCCAGGGTGCGCTGCTCGAGACGATCTCGGCCTACCTCGGCACCGGCCGCTCGCTCGAGGCCGCGGCACGGTCGCTGTACGTGCACCCCAACACGGTCCGCTACCGGCTCAAGCGCGTCGCGGACGTCACGGGCTGGGACCCGCTGGACCCGCGCGAGTCGTACGTCCTGCAGACGGCGCTCGCCGTGGGTCGCCTCGACGCGCCCGCCTGACGGGCCGACGACGCGGGTCGCGCGCCCGCGGCACCGCGTGGGTGAGCGCCTCTTGTAGGACACGCACAACGCCTCGCCAGATTCTCGGTGCGCGCCGCCACCCGGTCGCGACGCCCGGTGCAGGCACAGTTGACGGGTGCTCGTCGTCGTCTGCCCCGGACAGGGTGCCCAGTCCCCCGGCATGCTCGCCCCCTGGCTCGAGCTGCCCTCCTTCGCCTCCTCGATCTCCCGCGCCTCGCAGGCCACCGGCCTCGACCTCGTCGCGCACGGCACGACGTCCGACGCGGACACGATCCGTGACACGGCAGTCGCGCAGCCGCTGCTGGTCGCCTCCGCTCTCGCGAGCCTGCGTGCGGTGCTCGAGGTCGGCGAGGACGCCCCGCTCGGCGCGGCCCTGCGCGGCCGCGTCGACGTGACCGCGGGACACTCGGTCGGCGAGCTCGCGGCGGCCGCCGTCGCAGGCGTCCTGACCGACGAGGAGGCGCTGCGGCTCGTGGCCGTGCGCGGCTCGGCCATGGCCCGCGCCGCGGCCGTGACGCCCACCGGCATGAGCGCCGTGCTGGGCGGCGACCCCGACGAGGTGCTCGCCGCGCTCGAGCGTCACGGGCTCGTGCCCGCGAACGTCAACGGGGGCGGCCAGGTCGTCGCCGCGGGCACGCTCGAGGCTCTCGCGGCCCTGGCGGCGGACCCGCCCGCCAAGGCCCGGGTGATCGCCCTGCAGGTCGCCGGCGCGTTCCACACCGAGCACATGGCTCCCGCCGTCGCCGAGCTGCGCGCGGCCGCGGACGCCGTGGCGCCGGGCGAGCCGACGGTCGCGCTGCTGACCAACTCCGACGGTTCCGTGGTCGCCTCCGGGTCCCGCGCGCTCGAGCTCGTCGTCGCACAGGTCGCGCACCCCGTGCGCTGGGACCTGTGCTGCACGACGCTGCTCGACCTCGGCGTGACCGGTCTGCTGGAGGTCGCGCCCGGAGGTGTGCTCACCGGTCTGGCGCGTCGTACGCTGCCCGGGGTCGAGACCGTCGCCGTCAAGACCCCCGCCGACCTGGACGCCGCACGCGACCTCGTGCGCCGCCACGCCGGATCCACCCCGGACGCGGGTTCGACCCCGTCCGCGAGCAGCCAGGAGCAGTCGTCGTGACCCGTCCCACCCTGACGCAGTCCACCGGCCCCGCCCACACCCGGATCCTCGGGATCGGGGGCGTCCGTGGCGAGAACCTCGTGACGAACGACGAGATCGCCGGCCCGATCGACTCGTCCGACGAGTGGATCCGCCAGCGGACCGGGATCGTGACCCGCGCCCGCGCGGGCGCTGAGACGGACGTGCTCGACCTCGCCGAGCAGGCCGCGCGCCGGGCGGTCGAGCACGCCGGCCTGACGGGTGCGGACATCGACGCCGTCATCCTGTCGACCGTCACGTACTTCCACCAGACGCCCGCGGGAGCGGCGATCATCGCCGACCGCATCGGCGCGACGCCCGCCGCGGCCTTCGACATCTCGGCCGCGTGCGCCGGCTACTGCTACGGCATCGGCCAGGCCGACGCGCTCGTGCGCTCCGGCGCAGCGCGTCACGTGCTGGTGATCGGCGCCGAGAAGATGAGCGACTTCATCGACCCGACCGACCGCTCGATCTCGTTCCTGCTGGGCGACGGCGCGGGCGCCGTGGTGATCGGGCCGTCGGACACGCCGGGCATCGGCCCGACGGTCTGGGGCTCGGACGGCGGCCAGGCGCAGGCGATCCGCCAGACCCACTCCTGGAAGGAGACCCAGACGGGCGCGGGCTGGCCCACGCTGCGCCAGGAGGGCCAGTCGGTCTTCAAGTGGGCGGTGTGGCAGATGGCACCCGTCGCGCAGAAGGCGATGGACGCCGCGGGAGTCACCGCCGACGACATCGAGGCGTTCATCCCGCACCAGGCGAACATGCGCATCATCGACCAGATGATCAAGCAGCTGAAGCTGCCCGAGACGGTCGTCGTCGCGCGGGACATCGCCGACACCGGCAACACGTCGGCCGCGTCCATCCCGCTGGCCACCGAGCGGCTGCTGCGCGAGGGCAAGGTGTCCTCGGGCGCGCTCGCCCTGCAGATCGGCTTCGGTGCCGGGCTGGTCTACGCGGCGCAGGTCGTCGTCCTGCCCTGATCGTCGCCCGTCCTCGGACGGCGACACCTCATCTTCGGTCCGGCCGCCCCGGCTGTACCGTTCGTCCGACCCCTCACGTCACCCACGAAGGAGACAACCATGGCGTACAGCGAGCAGGACATCCTGGCCGGACTGGCCGAGATCGTCAGCGAGGAGACCGGCCTGCCGACCGACGCGGTCCAGGCGGAGAAGTCCTTCACCGACGACCTCGACATCGACTCGCTGTCGATGATGACGATCGTCACGCTCGCCGAGGAGAAGTTCGACGTGCGCATCCCCGACGACGAGGTCAAGAACCTCGCGACCGTCGGCGACGCCGTCAGCTTCATCGCGAACGCGCAGTCCTGACCACCCTGGTCCGTCCTGCGCGCGACGCGCAGGACGGACCGGCGGGCGCCCCAGGCCACCCTGCCCGGACCACCGCCCACCGAACCCGCGAGACCGGGACCCGACCTCACTGGGAGCAGCGATGAGCCACACGACCGACGTCGTCGTCACCGGACTGGGCGCCACGACACCCCTCGGCGGCGACGCGAAGAGCACGTGGGCCGCAGCCCTCGCGGGCGAGTCCGGCGCGCGCCCGTTCGAGGAGGACTGGTCCGCCCAGTACGGCATCCCCGTCGAGTTCGCGGCCACCATCAAGGTCAAGCCGAGCGAGGTGCTCGAGCGGCCCGAGCTCAAGCGCATGGACCCCTCGACGCAGTACGCGATCATCGCGGCGCGCGAGGCGTGGGCCGACGCCGGCACCCCCGAGGTCGACGGCGAGCGTCTGGGCGCCGTCGTGTCGTCGGGCATCGGCGGGATCTGGACCACGCTCGACGGCTGGGACCTGCTGCGGGAGAAGGGCGCCCGGCGCGTCCTGCCCATGACCGTCCCCATGCTCATGCCGAACTCGCCCGTCGCGTTCGTGTCGCTCGAGTTCGGCGCGAAGGCGGGCGCGCATGCGCTGGTCTCGGCGTGCGCGTCGGGTGCCGAGGCGATCGGCTACGGCGTCGACATGATCCGCGCCGGCCGCGCCGACGTCGTCATCGCGGGCGGCACCGAGGCGACCATCCACCCGATGCCGATCGCTGCGTTCGCGGCCTCGCGCACGCTCTCGCTGCGCAACGACGACCCGCAGGGCGCCTCGCGCCCGTACGACGTCGACCGCGACGGGTTCGTGATCGGCGAGGGAGCGGGTGTCGTCGTCCTCGAGAGCGCCGAGCACGCCGCTGCGCGCGGTGCGCGTGTCTACGCCCGCATCGCCGGTGTCGGCCTGTCCGCCGACGGCTACCACATCACCTCCCCGGAGCCGAGCGGCGACGGGCAGATCCGCGCGATGCGCGCGGCGCTCCAGGAGTCGGGTGTCGCCGCGACGGAGGTCGTGCACGTCAACGCGCACGCCACGTCGACCGTCGTCGGCGACCTCATCGAGGCGCGCTCGATCCGTGGCGTCCTGGGCGACGACGCGGACCACGTCGCACTGTCGGCCACCAAGTCGATGACCGGTCACCTGCTGGGCGGCGCCGGCGCGCTCGAGACGATCTTCACGGTGCTGGCGCTGCACGAGCGCCAGGCTCCCCCGACCATCAACGTGACGCAGCCGGACCCCGAGCTCGTGCTCGACCTGGTCCGTGACACGCCGCGAGCCCTGCCCGCCGGTGAGATCGCGGCGATCAACAACTCGTTCGGCTTCGGCGGCCACAATGTGGCCCTGGTGGTCACCTCCGCCTGACGGACCACCGACGACGAGAGGGGCGCCCCGGTCAGGAGCGCCCCTCTCGTCGTCTGTCGGCTCAGCCGACCCGGTGCAGCCAGCGCACGGGTGCGCCCGCGCCCGCGTACCGGAACGGCTCGAGCTCGTCGTCCCACGCCTGACCGAGCGCGAGGTCCAGCTCGGCGCGCAGCCGGGCGGCGTCCCCCGCGTGCTCGAGCGCCGCACGGATGCGGTCCTCGGGGATCACGACGTTGCCGTGGACGTCGGTCGCGGCGTGGAAGATCCCGAGGTCGGGCGTGTGGCTCCAGCGCGAGCCGTCCACGCCGTGGCTCGGCTCCTCGGTGATCTCGTAGCGCAGGTGCGCCCACCCGCGCAGCGCGGACGCGAGGCGCGCGCCGGTGCCGGGTGCACCCTGCCACGAGAGCTCGGCGCGGTAGAACGCCGGTCCGGCGGGCTGCTCGGTCCAGTCCAGCGACACGCGCTGACCCAGCACGTTGCCTGCTGCCCACTCGATGTGCGGGCACAGCGCACGGGGTGCTGAGTGCACGAAAAGCACACCGCGGGTGATCGCACCTGCCATGTCGTCCTCCATCAGCGGCTCGAGGTTCGTCTTCCCCAACGACCTCGTCCCACCGTTCAGACCACCTGTGGCGCTCGCGGCGTACGTCCACAGGATGCACGACGACCGCGTGTCGTGCCAAGCGACCGCGCCGGGCGCCGCCCGTGCGGGTGAACGACACGCCCGCTGACCTCCGGATTACCGCACCGAACGGCTCGGAATTTGACACCGCCGACGCGCGTGGTCTTGACTCGCCCCGGATCGGCGCAGCGCCGATCAGCAGGTCGGGCCCAGTGCCCTGCCACGCGGCCGAGGCCGCCTGACGAGAGGTCGACGATGCGCACGCGGACGACGGACACCCGGACCACCGAGCCTTCGGGCACGGTCGTCATGTGTCTGCGCGCCTCGTGTCGCTCGATGCTCTGCCGCTGAGCCGTCCGACCGGCCGCCGGCCGCGTCCGTAGCCGCTCCACCCCGCTCGCACCCTCCGGTCCGGGCGGACGACATCCGCCGCCAGGTCATCCCGTGCGGCCGCGCGACCCCACCGCTCGTCCCCGCACGCGCCGTGCTGCCCGTCGCATCCTTCCGGCCGCCCGTCGACCGCCTCGCCACGGCACCGCTGACGTGCCCCTCACCTTGGAGACCACCATGTCTGACACCCCGAACCCGACGAACCCGACCGACGGTGCCGCGCCCGTCCTGCCCCCGAGGTCCGGCGGCTCGCGCCGCGGGCTGATCGCGGGCGTCGTCGTCGCGGCGGTCGTCGTCGCGGGCGCCGCGACCGCCTACCTGCTCAACCGTGACTCCGACGACGACGCCGCAGGCGGGGGCAGCACCTCGTCAGCCCGGCCGACCGTCGTCCGCCTGGGCACGACCGAGATCGCGCAGCCGCACTGGGAGATCCTCAAGGCGCTCGCCGCGAAGGAGAACATCGACCTCGAGCTCGTCGGCTTCTCGGAGTACACGCAGCCGAACCCGGCGCTGGCGGACGGCGAGATCGACCTCAACGCGTTCCAGCACGTGCTGTACCTGGCGGACCACAACAACAACACGGGAGACGACCTGCAGCCGATCGGGTCGACGCTCATCGTCCCGCTCCCGCTCTACTCCGAGAAGCACGAGAAGGTCGAGGAGTTCACGAAGGGCGAGCAGGTGGCGATCCCGAACGACTCGACCAACCAGGCGCGTGCGCTGTTCGTCCTCGAGTCGGCGGGGCTCATCGAGCTCACGGGCGACCCCGCCGTGCCGACGCCCGACGACGTCGACACCGACGCGTCGACGGTCGTCGTGCGGCCGGTCGAGGCGTCGCAGACCGCAGGTCTCATCGCCGACCCGGACATCGCGGGCGTCGTCGTGAACAACAACTTCGCGACCGACGCGGGCTTCGACCTCGACGGCTTCGTGTACGCCGACGACCCGGCCTCCCCCGGCGCCCAGCCGTACATCAACGTGATCGTCGCCCGCGCCGACGAGCTCGACAACCCCGTGTACCAGCGGATCGTCGAGCTCTACCACGACCCGTCCGTGCTCGAGTCGGTCGTGGAGTCGTCGGGCGGCACCGCCGTGATCGTCGAGGGCTACGACGCGGCCAAGCTTCAGGACGTCCTGGCCACCACGCAGGAGAACCTGCGCGCGGCCGGCTGACCACCCGCCGCGGGTCGCGCGAGCCCCTGCTCGTCGCGCACCGCGACCCGCGGCACACACGTCCGTCCTGCGAGAGGTACGCGATGTCCCCCATCATCGAGCTCGACGAGGTCACCAAGGTCTTCGAGGCGCCGTCCGGCCCGGTCCGTGCCGTCGACGGCATCTCCCTGAGCGTCGAACGCGGCGAGGTGTTCGGCGTGATCGGCTACTCGGGCGCGGGCAAGAGCACGCTCGTGCGGTTGATCAACGGGCTCGAACGCGCCACCTCGGGCCGGCTCGTCGTCGACGGCGACGACGTCACCCGGCTCTCCGAGCGCGAGCTCGAGCTCAAGCGCCGGCACATCGGCATGATCTTCCAGCAGTTCAACCTGTTCGCGTCGCGCACGGTCGCGGGCAACGTCGCGTTCCCGCTCAAGGTCGCGGGGTGGCCCCGCGCAGACCGGGACCGCCGCGTGGCCGAGCTGCTCGACTTCGTCGGCCTGCTCTCACGCGCGCACGACCACCCGAGCCAGCTCTCCGGGGGTCAGAAGCAGAGGGTCGGCATCGCTCGCGCCCTCGCCGCGCAGCCGTCGATCCTGCTGGCCGACGAGTGCACGAGCGCCCTCGACCCGCAGACCACCCAGGACGTGCTGCGCCTGCTGCGCAAGGTGAACACCGAGCTCGGTGTCACGATCGTCGTCATCACGCACGAGCTCGACGTGGTGCGCACGATCGCCGACCGTGTCGCCGTGCTCGAGCACGGCAGGCTGGCCGAGCTCGGGACCGTCTTCGACCTCTTCACCCAGCCTCGCGCGGAGGTCTCGCGGCGGTTCGTCTCGACCGTGCTGCACGACCGACCCCGCGCCACGGACCTCGAGCGCCTGCGCCGCCACCACGACGGCCGCATCGTGACGGCCGACGTGCTCGACGGCAGCACCCTCGGCGCGGTGCTCGGCTCCGCGGGCGAGCTGGGGGTGGCGTTCGAGATCGTCTACGGCGGGATCGGCACGCTCCAGGACCGGTCGTTCGGCTCGTTGACGCTCGCGCTGCAAGGTGCCGACCCGTCGGTCGACCACCTCATCGCGCGGCTGCGCGAGGTCACCACCGTGCAGGAAGTCCGATGATCCCCGTCGTGCAGGCCGGCCAGGGCTTCGACTGGTCGTTCCACGGCCCCAAGCTCGTCGAGTCCCTCGGCCAGACCCTCTACATGGTGGGGGCGACGCTCGTCATCGGCGGCGCACTGGGCCTTGCGCTGGGGCTCGCGCTCTACACGACCCGCCGCGGCGGGCTGCTCGCGCACCGTGGCGTGTTCTTCGTGCTCAACCTCGTCGTGAACGTGTTCCGCCCGATCCCGTTCCTGATCCTGCTCATGGTGATCGCCCCGGTCACGGTGACCCTGCTCGGCACCCGCCTGGGCAGCACCGCGATGGTCGTCGCGATGTCGTTCGCCGCGACGTTCGGCGTCTCGCGGATCGTCGAGCAGAACCTCGTCGCGATCGACCCGGGCGTGATCGAGGCGGCTCGCGCGACGGGCGCGACGCGCTGGCGCATCATCTCCACGCTGCTCGTCCCCGAGGCGCTGGGCCCGCTGATCCTGGGCTACACGTTCGTGTTCGTCGCGGTCGTCGACATGTCCGCCCTCGCGAGCATCATCGACGGCGGCGGGCTGGGGGCGTTCGCGCTCGACTACGGCTACAAGCGCTGGAACTTCGCGGTCGTGTGGATCACGGTCGTCGTGATCATCCTGCTCGTGCAGGCCGCGCAGGCGATCGGGAACCGGCTCTCACGGCGCGTCATGCACCGCTGAGCGGTCGCCCCGGGCGGCTCAGAGCTGCTCGCGGATCGCGCGCATCGCCTTCTTGCGGACCGAGCGCTCGAGGCGGTCGAGGTAGAGCATGCCGTCGAGGTGGTCGACCTCGTGCTGCAGGCAGCGCCCCATGAGCTCGGTGCCCTCGACGACGACCTCACGGCCGTCGAGGTCCGTGCCGACGACCCGCGCGTACCAGGCGCGCCGCGTCGGGTACCACAGGCCCGGGACCGACAGGCAGCCCTCGTCGCCGTCCTGGTACTCGTCCTCGGACAGCTCGACGATCTGCGGGTTCAGGACGTAGCCGATCTCGTCGTCGATGTTCCACGAGAAGGCCCGCAGCCCCACGCCGATCTGGTTGGCGGCCAGGCCCGCGCGGCCGTCGGCGTCGACGGTCTCCAGCAGGTCCTCGACGAGCGAGCGCACGCGGTCGTCGATCGTCGTGATCGGGTCGCACGGGGTGCGCAGCACGGGGTCGCCGACAGTCCGGATCTCTCGCATCGCCATGGCGAGAATCCTCGCACGCCGCGCACGTCCAGGTCGGCGCGGTCCACGTCGCCGGCACGCCGATCACCGCCGTCGCGCGCGGCTGTGACGAGCGAGACAGGCCGTGCGGTGGTGCGTGCGAGGACCGACGGGTCTATCGTTTGTACTGACCGGTCAGTCAGGAGGACTCGTGAACCAGCAGGACCCCGCCACCGCCCAGCCGCAGGAGGGTGCCGTGCGCGACACGCTCGAGCTCGCACCCGCCCCCGAGACGCCACCGGAGGCTTCCCTGGCGACTCCCGTGGCGGTCGTCGCGCGAGGGTTGCGCCTGCACGGCCGACGCGGCGTCGTGTACGGGCCCGTGGACCTCGATCTCCCGGCGGGCGCGCTCACGGTCGTGCAGGGCCCGCAGGGCGGGGGTCGCTCGAGCCTGCTCCTGACGCTCGCGGGCCGCATGGTCCCGGACGCGGACGCGACCCTCGAGGTGCTCGGGCACACGCTGCCCCGTGAGCGCCGCACGGTGCAGCGACTGGCCGCCGTGGCGGGCTTCGCCGGGATCGACGACCTGGACGAGAGCGTCACGGTCGGTGAGGTGGTCCGCGAGCGCCTCGCCTGGCTTGCCCCCTGGTACCGCCGCGCGCCGCGCGTGGACCAGCGGACCTTCCGCGCGCTGGCCGAGCCCGTCTTCGGCGAGCGGCCCCTCCCGCGCGTCGAGTCCGTGCTGTGGGACCTCGACGAGGTCGACGCGCTCCTGCTGCGCGTGACCCTCGCCATGGCTCAGGGTCCGCGCCTGCTCGTCGTCGACGACGTCGACCAGGTCCACGACACCACGCGGCGCGCGACGCTCTGGCAGCGCCTCGAGGCGCTCACCGCCGCAGGGACCACGGTGGTCGCGTCCGTCGCCTCGCTCGACGAGGTGGCGCGCACACCGTGGCACACCACACCGACGCAGGTCACTCTCGCCACCGGCCCGCACGCCGTGCCCGCACCCGACCTCGCCTGACCGGCGAGCACACCCGCCTCCCGCACCCCCGAAGGACCCCTCATGTCTGCCCTCACCAGCACCGGGACCGAGCTACGCCGGTTCCGCCGCGGCCGCCTGCCACGGCTCGCGATCGCCGCGATCGTCCTCGTCCCGCTGCTCTACGGCGCGCTCTACCTGTGGGCCTTCTGGGACCCGATGGGCAACCTCGACCGCCTCCCGGTCGCGCTCGTGAACGCCGACCAGGGTGCGACCCTCGACGGCCGCGAGCTGCGCGCGGGCGACGAGGTGGTCGACCAGCTCACGAGCGCGGGCGGCCTCGACTGGCAGGTCACCGACGCCGACGCCGCCGCAACCGGCGTGGCCGACGGCACGTACTACTTCGCGGTGACCGTGCCCGAGGACTTCTCGAGCGACATCACCTCGGCCTCGGGCGACGCGCCCACGGCCGCGCAGATCCTCGTCACGTACGACGACGCGAACTCGTTCCTCGCCTCGACGCTCGGCCGCAGCGCGATGGCCCAGGTGCAGGCGGCGGTCTCGGCGTCCGTCGGCGAGCAGGCCGTCGACCGCGTGCTCGTCGGGCTCGGGGACGCGCGCGACGGGTTCGCCCAGGCCGCCGACGGCGCGCTGACGCTGCGGACCGCGGCCGGCGACCTCGGCGACGGCGCGACGCAGGTGGCGGACGGTGCGCAGCGGTCGGCGGACGGCGCGCAGCAGCTCGCCACGGGCGCGGCCGACCTCGACGCCGGGGCGACGCGCGTGGCGACCGGCTCGGCCGACCTGGCCGCGGGCGCGGTCAGCGCGGCCGCCGGCGCGGGCGACGCCGCGAGCGGCGCCGCCGACCTCGCGGACGGTCTCGGCACGCTCGACTCGGGCGCTCGGGATCTCGCCGCGGGTGCACGCGCCGCGGCCGACGGGGCGGGCGACCTCGCGGGCGGCGCCTCGACCCTCGCGACCTCGGCGCGCACCGCCGCCGACGGCGCCGCCTCCCTCGACTCCGGAGCGGGCACGCTCGCCGCGAACCTCGCCACCGCGTCGTCGGGTGCCGACAGCCTCCGGGACGGGACGGCCCGGCTCGCTACTGGCGTCGCGGCGCTCGAGGACGAGCTCACGCCGGTTCTGGGCTCGGTGCCCGACCTGCGCTCGGGGCTGGGGCAGCTCGCGGGCTACCTGACGGCTCGCGCGCAGGCGGGCGACGCGACGGCGGGACAGCTGCTGGCCGGGCTCGCGAACCAGGCGGGCTCGCTCCCCTCGGACGACGACCTCGCGGCGCTCTCCGCCGGCCTCACGACGCTCCGCGACGGCGCCGACGACGCCTCGAGCGGCGCCGCCGACCTCGCGACCGGGGTCGTCGCCCTGTCGGACGGCGCCCAGCGGCTCGCGTCCGGCACGCACGACCTCGCGACGGGGCTCGACAACCTCGCCGACGGTGCCGGGACGCTCGCGGCCGGCGCGGGCACGCTCGCGGGCGGGACCGAGGCCGTGGCCACCGGGACCGGCTCGCTGACCGACGGCACCGGAGCCGCCACGGCGGGCGCGGCCGCGCTCGCCGACGGCACGGCACGCCTCTCGGCGGGGGTCGCGTCGCTCGCCGACGGGTCTCAGACGCTCGCCTCGGGCGCCGGCCGGCTCGCGGACGGCTCGGGCACGCTCGCGGACGGGACGAACGCCCTCGCGGACGGCACGGCGACGCTCGCCGACGGCGCGCTCCGGCTCGCCGACGGCTCGGGCCGGCTGACCGACGGGGTCGGCACCCTCGCCGACGCCCTCGGCGACGGCCAGCAGGCGATCCCCTCGGGCCTCGCGACCGAGGCGCGCGCTGCCACGATCGCCTCCCCCGTCGGCGTGGCCGAGACCCATGTGAGCCGGGCCGAGGGCTTCGGCGAGGGCTTCGCGCCGTTCTTCCTGCCGCTCGCGCTGTTCGTCGGCGCCCTCATCACGTGGCTCCTGCTACGACCGCTGCCCACCCGCGCGCTCGCGACGCCGGCCTCGGGCTGGCGGGTCACCCTCGCCGGGTTCGTGCCGGCGATGGCGCTCGGTGTCGCGCAGGTCGCGGTGATGCTCGGCGTCGTGCACTACGGGCTCGGGCTGCACCTGAGCTCGGCGGTCGGCACGATCGGCTTCACGCTGCTCGTCGCCGCGGCGTTCCTCGCGCTGCAGCAGATGCTCACCGCGGTGCTCGGCCCGGCCGCCGGCAAGGTCGCGATCCTCGCGCTCCTCATGCTGCAGCTCGCCTCGTCGGGCGGGACCTACCCGGTCGAGACGACCCCGGCGTTCTTCCGGGCGATCAACCCGTTCCTGCCGATGAGCTACGCGGTCACCGGTCTGCGCCAGGTCATCACGGGGACGCTCGACGCCCGCCTGTGGGTCTCGGTCGCCGTGCTGACGTTCGTGGCGCTCGGGTCGCTCACGATCACGGCCTGGCGCGCGGGCCGGATGCGCACGTGGACGCTCGACCGTCTGCACCCGGCGCTGGCGATCTAGTGACGTCGGCCGCTGCACAGCACTCGCTAGGGTTGCACCCCATGACGGACACCCGGCGCCAGATCGTCGACGCCGCGCTCGCGCTGGTCGCCGACCGCGGCATCGGCGCGACGTCGGTCGACGAGATCGCCGCCGCGGCCGGCGTCGCCAAGGGCAGCGTCTTCTACAACTTCGGCTCGAAGTCGGGGCTGTTCGAGGCGATCATCGCCGAAGGCGTCACGCGGCTCACGGCCGCGCTTCGTGCGGCGGGCGACGGCCTGCAGGGCCGTGCGGCGCTCGACGCCATGCTCGGCGCCCTGCTCGAGCAGGTCCGGGCTCACCCGGACTTCGCCAAGCTCGTCGTCGCCGAGACGTTCCGTTCCGGACGCGCGTGGCAGGAGTCGATCCGCCAGGTGCGCGAGGAGTCGATGGGGACGCTCGTGAGCGTGATCGAGCAGGAGTGGCCCGAACGAGACGCCCGGCTCACCGCCGCGGCGCTGTTCGGTGCGGCGCTCGTCGCCGGGCTCGAGTGGCTCGTCTTCCAGCCGGACCGCTCGCTCGACGAGGTCCGCGCGGCCGTCCTGTCGACGGTCCGCTGAAGCCCGACCACCGACCCGGCCCCCAGCCGGGCATGCGTAAGGGCCGGTGACGAGTCACCGGCCCTTACGTCGACGTGCTGGTTGCAGGCTGAGCCCGCAACCTCACTCGCCCGAACGCTGCTGCGGGACGCCCTGGAGGAGCTGGCGCACCTCGGCCTCGTGGAAGCGGCGGTGCCCGCCGAGCGTGCGGACGGCCGACAGCTTGCCGGCCTGGGCCCAGCGCGTGACCGTCTTCGGGTCGACGCGGAACAGGACCGCGACCTCGCCAGGGGTCAGCAGCGCGCCCTGCTGCAGGGGGGTCTCGGACTGGGGGGTGCTGATCGCCATCTCGGGCTCTCCTTCGTCGTTCGGTAGCTCGGCTGACCCTGTAGGCCCCGTGGCTTTGCGTCCCCTCCTTGCAGAGGGTTTGCCGTTGTCGCTGACAACTGAGAACTATGCCCTGAACTGGACACGTGTGCAAGAAGCACGGCCGTGGGAGATCGCGGGCATTCGGGTGAAATTCGGGCGTCCGGTATCAGGAGGAACGCCCCCGAGTCGGACGGACCCGTCAGAGGTGGGACCCAGGTCCTGGTCCGGCGATGACACGTCTCACCTCCAAGAACGGGTCAGACGCATTCACCCGGACGTGCGGGTCCGGCCGCCGAGACGGTCGCGTGGCGCGCCTACGTGTCGGCCCGCGAAGCACGTCATGGCCCCCGGCGCTGGGCAGCCTCCTTGCTGCCGAGCGGCTGCCCGTCCGATCGCGTCGGGGGCGACCGGACGGTCACCTGTGCAGGTCACACGGGTGGGGCAGGTGGGGCTTGAACCCACGACCGACGGATTATGAGTCCGCTGCTCTGACCGGCTGAGCTACTGCCCCGGGGCGGGCCCAGAGTACCGGCGCGTGACCTGGCCGGACCGTCGCGGCGAGTACCGTGAGCCGGTGGCCGCCTTCCGCTCCTCTCGTGCCCTCTCGACCGACGACCGGCGCCGGGTCGACCTGCGACGGGGTGACCGCGTCCTCGTCGCCGCGACGCTCGTGGACGGCCGACGCGTGGTCGCGAGCCGCCTCGCCCTGCACGTGCTGAACGGCGAGGCCGTCTCCCGCACGCCGTGGGCCGATGTCGACCGCGGCTCGCTCGACGCGACCACCCGCGCGCTGTCCGTGCGATGGGTCTGGGGCGGCACCGACGTCTTCACGTTCGACACCGACCGCAACTCGGTGCGGTTCGCGCAGACGTTCCGCGAGCGCGTGCAGTCGTCTGTGGTGCACGCCACGACGGTCGCTCTGCCCACCGGCGGCCAGGCCCGGGTGGCGTTGCGGCGCGACGAGGACGGCGAGCTGTTCACGCAGGTCGTCGCCGACGAGGGCGTCGACCTGGCCGACCCCGAGGTCGCCTCCGCGGTCGACGAGGCCGAGGACACGCTGCGCGCGTCGGCGGGCCTGCGCGACTGACGCGTGGTCGGGAGCACCTCGTTCGGCTGCTAGAGTTCTGCAGCGCGATCCCCCGTAGCTCAATTGGCAGAGCATTCGACTGTTAATCGAAGGGTTACTGGTTCGAGTCCAGTCGGGGGAGCTCCAGAAGGCCCTGACCTGCCACCGCAGGCGGGGCCTTCGTCGTGCTCGGGCGGACCCGTGCGACGACGAGGGCATCGGCGTCCTGGACGTAGGCTGGGGACGGCCCCACGGGGTCGAGACGACCCCTTCCGCGAGACGGAGCCTCCCACCCCATGTCCGGCGTGCCGCAGCCCGTGCGCGCGTCGTCGCACCGTGCGGTGGTCGTCTACGTCGCCGCGGTCGCCGCCTACTTCGTCGCGGTCCTGCACCGCAGCGCCCTGGGGGTCGCGGGCGTCGAGGCCATCGACCGGTTCGGCCTGAGCGCCACCACGCTGTCCCTGTTCTCGGTCGTGCAGCTCACGGTGTACGCCGCGATGCAGCTGCCCGCCGGGCGCCTGCTCGACCGGTTCGGTGCGCGCGTCGTGATCGGCGTCGGTTCGGCCGTGATGGCCGTCGGCCAGCTCGTCCTCGCCTTCGCGGAGGACGTCCCGGCCGCGCTCGTCGCGCGCGTGCTGATCGGCGCGGGCGACGCGGGGATCTTCATCTCCGCGGTGCAGCTCGTGGCGCAGTGGTTCCCGCCGCGTCGCGTGCCGGTGCTCGTGCAGCTCACGGGGCTGATCGGGCAGTCGGGTCAGCTCGCGTCCGCGATCCCGCTCGCGTGGCTGCTGCACCACCAGGGCTGGACGCCGGCGTTCTGCGTGCTCGCGGGCGTGGGTGCGCTCGCGACCGTCGGGGCGTTCCTCGGCGTGCGGGAGCCGCCGGGGACACGGACCGGCCCGCGTGCGGCGGAGTCGTTCGCGCAGGCGGTGCGCGCCGCGTCGCGCCCGCCCGGCACCCGGCTGGGCTGGTGGAGCCACTTCGCGACGCCCTTCAGCGCCAACGTCGTCTCGCTGCTGTGGGGCGTGCCGTTCTTCGTCACGGCTCAGGGCCGCTCGACCGCCGAGGCCGGGCTGCTGCTGACGGTCCTGACCCTGACCGCCATGCTCTCGGGGCCGGTCGTCGGGCGGGTCACGGGTCGGCACCCGCTGCGTCGCACGTCGATCGTCCTGGCCTCGTGCGTGGCGACCCTCGCCGCCTGGGTGACGGTCCTGGTGCCGGCGACCCCGCGTCCGATGTGGCACCTGCTCGCCTTCGTCGCCGTGATCGGCGCCGGTGGTCCGGTCTCGCTCGTCGGGATGGACTTCGCGCGGACGTACAGCGAGCCGCGGCGGCTCGGGACGGCCTCCGGGTTCGTCAACACGGGCGGCTTCACCTCGACGATCGGCGCTGTGCTGGCGGTCGGCGTCGTGCTCCAGGCGGTCTCTCCCCCGGGCACGACGACCTACTCGCTGGACGCGTACCGCTGGGCGTTCAGCGCCCTGCTGGTGCCGTGGGCCCTGGGCGTCTGGGGCGTGCTGCTCAACCGCCGACGCACGCGCGCACAGCTCGCGGCGCAGGGTGTCGTCGTGCCGCCGCTGCGCCAGGCGCTCCGCCGCCGACGCTGAGGCACGCGCCGCTGCGCCTGACCAGGCTGGGACTCACAGCCGCCCGTACCGGGCGCGCACGAAGCAGTACACGCCGAACGCGACGAAGCCGAGCGCGACGAGCGTGAGGAGCACGGGCCCGGCGGGGCCCTCCTTGAGCGTGTGCATCGCACCGTCCAGCCCGGTCGCCTCGGACTCGTCGGCGTGCCACGCCGCGGCCACGAACAGCCCGCCGACGATCCCCAGCGCGACACCCTTCGCGATGTAGCCGACCCTGCCCGCGATCAGGGTGCCCCGCCCGGCGTGCCCGCTGGGCAGCCCCGCGAGGTCCTCGAGGAAGGTGCGACGCCAGCCCTTGACCACGTGGTAGACGCCGACGCCGATCACGGCCAGCCCGAGCGCCCCCACGAGGAGCCGTCCCGCCGGGGCGGACAGCAGGTCGGCCGTCAGACCCTGGGTGTCGCCCGACGACGACGAGCCTCCGCCGCGCGCCCAAGCCGCGGTCACCGCAGCGAGCCCGAGATAGACGACGCCCCGCCCGATCGCCTTGACGCGGTCGGTGCCCGAGCCCGCACGGTCGCGCGCCGCTCCGACGTGAGCGGCCTTCGCGACCTGCCAGGCGGCGAGCGCGAGGAAGGCGACCACCGCGACCCACAGCGCCGCGCGACCCATGGGCTCGTCCGCGACGGTCGACAGCGCGCCCGACTGGTCCGCGGACGCCCCCGAGTCGCCGAGCGCGAGCCGCAGCGCCAGCAGGCCGATCAGGGCGTGCAGGACGCCGCTCACGGCGTAGCCGGCGCGCGCGGCGGTCGCCCAGGCGTCCCGGGTCGCACGGGACAGGTCGGAGGTGCTCGCCATGATGGCTCCCGTCGGGTCAGGAAGGGCAGGCCGGGCGGGGGTGGCGCCGGCGCAGGTCCGATCGTGGCAGCGGACGTGGTCGGCCGCGACCGCAGAGGAGCGCCGGACCGCCCGCCCGCGCGCGGCGCGCGGATACCTCCCGACGACACGGTCGCGTCGTCGGACCACCGGGGCAGACCGGTAGGAACGGGGCCCTGACCTGCGCCTTCAGTGTGCTTCTCCGACCGGCTTGTCGAACGGCCCGACGAGCCCCACACTTGCGCTGCCCCCTCGTGAGTTCCGGCCACCGACAGCCGGGGAAATGGACCACCGGCCGTGCTGCGCACCGTCTCCTGCCACCTGTCTCTCGACGTGCGCAGCCCCCTCGAGCTGTACCTCGCCGTCGCCGTCGCCGACGGCGCCTACGACCGCTCCGAGCTGCTCACGGTGCGGCACGAGGACGGCCCGCTCGACGTGGTCGAGATCAAGGCGGGGCACGGCGGCCGCATCCACCACGTGCAGGCTCCGACCGGTCGGGTCGTCGTGGACTACCAGGCGTCGGTGAGCGGTCTGGCCGCACCCGCACCGGTCGAGGACCTGGACCTCGTCGAGTACCGGCAACCGAGCCGGTACGCCGAGTCCGACCGGCTCCTGGCCTTCGCGCGCGACCAGTTCCGCGGGCTCGCGGGCGCCGATCTGGTGCACGCCGTGGTGGCGTGGGTCTCGGCGCACGTGACCTACCTGTCGGGCAGCAGCCTGCCGACCGACGGCGCGACCGACACGCTGCTCAAGCGGCGCGGCGTGTGCCGCGACTTCGCGCACCTCGTCGTGGCGCTGCTGCGGGCGTGCGACATGCCCGCGCGACTGGTCTCCGTGTACGCGCCCCGGCTCAAGCCCATGGACTTCCATGCGGTCGCCGAGGCGTACGTCGACGGCGCGTGGCACCTGCTGGACGCGACGCGGCTCGCGCCGCGCGAGGGGATGCTGCGCATCGCGACCGGCCGCGACGCCACGGACACGGCCTTCCTGTCGTCGTACGGCGGTGCGCTGACGCTGCGTTCGATGACGGTGACGGCGACGGTCGACGGCCTCATGGACGCCGACGACGACGGCGGGCTGCGCGCGCTCCTCTGAGCGCCCGAGCGTCCTGTCGCCTGACCAGCCAGGTGACGAGCATCTGGTCGCCGAGCATCCGGGCGCCGAGCACCCAGGCGCGCGAGCGTCGTAGGGCGGCGGGCGGGCTCGCTCGGGGGGTCAGACGCTCTCGCGCAGGTTGCGGCGGCGTCCCTCGATCGCGACGAGCTCGGCGAAGGCAGCCTGGTAGCCCGCAGGGTCGGCCGTCGCGTCCATGCGCTGCAGCCGCCCGCGCAGCTCGGCGATGTGCCGCGTGAAGCCCATCTCCACCAGGCGCAGCACCACGCCGCGCACGTAGTCGCCGACCGCCTCGGGACGGTCTTCGGGGACCGGGGCGACCGCGAGCTCGGTGACGAGCGGGCGCACCGCCTCGGCCGCCTCGTCGAGCACGGCACCGACCCATGCCGTCGAGCTACCGTCCTCACCGACCGACGCGCGCCCGGCGGTCACGCCGCCTGCCGCACGGATCGCCTCGTGCACGGCGCGGTGCGCGGGGGCAGCGAACGCGTCGCTGCCGAGCTCGTCGAACTCCGCCGGCACGAGCGCGGGCGCCTGCAGCACGACCTCGAGCGCGGTGCGCTCGACCGCGAGCACGGGGTCGACGGGTCCGGGCCGCTGGGTCCGCGCGGGGCGCTCCGTGGCACCGGCCGGCCGGCCACCGCTCGTCGGTGCGCGGCCCGCCGCTCCCCCACGACCACGCGCGCCGTCGACCGCTCGCTGCACGGTCGCCAGGTCCTCCATGCCCAGCCATCCCGCGAGCAGCCGCGTGTACTCGGGCCGCAGGGCAGCGTCACGGATGCCCGCGACGACCGGCGCCGCGCTGCGCAGGGCGGCGACGCGGCCCTCCGCGGTGGCCAGGTCGTACGAGCGGAGGGTCGCGCGCAGCACGAACGCGAACAGCGGCTGACGTCCGGCCACGAGCGCGCGCACGGCGTCGGGCCCGCGGCTCTGGCGCAGCTCGCAGGGGTCCATGCCGCTGGGCTCGACCGCGACGAACGTCTGCGCGGCGAACGTCTGGTCCTCACCGAACGCGCGCAACGCGGCCTTCTGGCCCGCTTCGTCGCCGTCGAACGTGAAGATCACCTCGCCGCCCACCGACGTGCCCGTCGCGAGCTGCACGCCGCTGCTCGCCCCCGAGTCGCCGATGAGCCGGCGCACGATGCGGGTGTGGTCCGAGCCGAAGGCCGTGCCGCACGTCGCGACCGCGGTGCCGATGCCCGACAGGTGCATCGCCATGACGTCGGTGTAGCCCTCGACGACGACCACGCGCTTGTCGCGCTGCATCTCGCGCTTGGCGAGGTCGAGCCCGTAGAGGACGTGCGACTTGCGGTACAGCGGCGTCTCGGGGGTGTTGAGGTACTTCGGGCCGTTGTCCTCGTCGAACAGCCGGCGGGCACCGAAGCCGATCGTCTCGCCCGTCACCTCGCGGATGGGCCAGACGAGCCGTCCGCGGAACCGGTCGTAGACGCCGCGCTGGCCCTGGCTCACGAGTCCCGACGCGATCAGCTCGGGCTCGGTGAACCCCCGGCCACGCAGGTGCTTGAGCAGCGCGTCCCACCCGGTCGGCGCGAACCCGACGCCGAACTGCTCGGCGGCGGTCCGGTCGAAGCCGCGCTCCGCGAGGAACTGCCGACCGGCCGCGCCGCCCGGGGTCGCGAGCTGCTCGCGGTAGAACTCCTCGGCGACCTTGTGCGCCTCGATCAGACGACGGCGGCGTCCCGGCTCCTCGGCAGGCCTCGTCGGGCCGCCCTCCTCGTACCGGAGCTGCACGCCCACGCGCCCAGCGAGGTACTCGACGGCCTCCGCGAAGCCCAGGCCGTCGACCTTGGTGACGAAGTCGATGACGTCGCCGCCCTCGCCGCACCCGAAGCAGTGGTAGCGCCCCACCTGGGGCCGCACGTGGAAGGACGGCGACCGCTCGTCGTGGAACGGGCACAGGCCCTTGAGCGAACCGACGCCCGCCGTCTTGAGCTGGACGTGCGCGCCGACGACCTCCTCGATCCGCACACGCTCGCGGACCGCCTCCACGTCCTCCCGTCGGATGCGTCCCGCCACGCCTGGAGTCTAGGTCGTCCAGGTCGTCGTCCCGACGCCCGGGCGGGTGAGGCGGCGACCCGACCTCGCGACGGCGGGCTAGCGGGCCGACGACCAGCCGGCGGACCGGACGACGAGGGGGCCGACGCCCGCGGGCGCCGACCCCCTCGCTGCGCCGTCCGATCAGCTGATGCCCGACTTGAGCGCCGAGATCAGCTCGCCGTTGCTCGTGTCACCCGACAGCTCCCAGAAGAACGCCCCGCCGAGGCCCTTGCTCTTGGCCCACGCGGTCTTCGTGGCGATCGTCGCGGGGGTGTCGTAGCTCCACCACTCGTTGCCGCACTTGGCGTACGCGGTCCCGCCGACCGTCCCGGTGGCCGGGCAGCGGTTCTTCAGGACCTTGTAGTCCTCGATCCCCGCCTCGTACGTGCCGGGCGCGGCGCCGGTCGCGGAGCCGCCGGGTGCGCTCTGCGTGACGCCCGTCCAGCCGCGGCCGTAGAACCCGACGCCCAGCAGGATCTTGCTCGCCGGGATCCCCTTGGCGATGAGCTTGTTCACCGCGTCCTCGGAGTTGAAGCCGGCCTGCGGGATCCCCGGGTAGGACGTGAGCGGCGAGTGCGGCGCCGTCGGTCCCTGCGGGTTGAACGCGCCGAAGTAGTCGTACGTCATCGGCATGATCCAGCTCAGCTTGGTCGCCGCGGTCGCGTAGTCGGTCGCGTCGATCTTGCCGCCGCTGCTGCCGTCCGCCGTGATCGCGGCCGTGATGAGGAAGCTCGAGCCGAACTTGTTCCGCAGCGCCGTGATGACCCGGTCGAACGCCTGCGGACCGCTCGAGTCGCAGCTCAGGCCGCACGCGTTCGGGTACTCCCAGTCGATGTCGATGCCGTCGAACAGGCCCGCCCAGCGAGGGTCGTTGAGCAGCGAGTAGCACGAGCTCGCGAACGCCGTCGGGTTCGCCGCCGCCGCGGTGAACCCGCTCGACCAGGTCCAGCCGCCGAACGACCAGATGACCTTGAGGTTCGGGTTCGCGGCCTTGAGCTTGCGGAGCTGGTTGAAGTTGCCGCGCAGCGGCTGGTCCCAGGTGTCCGCGACGCCGTCGACGCTCTGGTCGGCCGTGTACGCCTTGTCGTACGCGGCGTACGAGTCACCGATCGAGCACTGACCGCCCGTCGTGTTCCCGAACGCGTACAGGATGTGCGTCAGCTTCGACGCGCTGCCCGACGTCTTGATGTTGTTGACGTGGTAGTTGCGCCCGTAGACCCCCCACTCCGCGAAGTACCCGACGAGCTTGCGGCCGCCTGGGTTCGCGGTCGGGTTCGTCGTGGGGTTGGTGGTCGGGTTCGTCGTGGGGTTGGTGGTCGGGTTCGTCGTGGGGTTGGTGGTCGGGTTCGTCGTCGGGTTCGTCGGGACGGTCCCGCCGGTGCAGGTGGCACCGTTGACCGTGCAGCCGGTGGGCTGCGCGAACGGGCCGCTGCCGACGTACCCCCAGCTCTGGGAGGCGCCCGGGGCGAAGGGGCCGGCCCAGCTCTTGGAGGTGATCTTGTAGTGGTTGCCGGTGCGGGTCACGTCCGCATCCCACGCGCTCGTGATCGCGGTTCCGGCGGGCAGGTCGAACTCGAGCGTCCAGCTCGACGCCGTGCTCGTCGTGCCGTTGGTGACCTGCACGGACGCCTGGTGACCGGTCCCCCAGTCACCCGCCGACGTGAAGGTCGCGGTGAACGTCCCGGCCGCCGTGGCCGGCAGTGCGGCGACCAGTCCGGTCGCGACGAGCGCCGCCGCGGCGGCGAGCGCGACCACCGCGCTGCGTCGTCGTCGGTGGAGCGTGCGTGCTGTGCCGGCTGCGTCGCCGGAGTGTCCTGCGTGGTGCTGCATCCTTGCCTCCCGGTGCGATGGGAAGTGCGGTATTTAGTAAGGGATATTCACAAATCCCTCGCCACAGACGCTAGCCAGACCGGGTGAAACGCGTCAACGATTCCGCCCGAATCCGGCGCAATCTCCCTCATCAGGACACCGCTCTCCCCCGACCCAGCGGGTGCTCCGGGCACGCACCCGAATGCCCGGAGCACCCGCTGCCTCGATCGATGGGCGCACGACGACCCAGCGATCACTCCGGCCCAGCGCAGCGACGCCTGAGCAGACGCTGGGTCGGCGGAGGTGGTGGAGCACGAGACAGCGCTCGTTCCGGCTCCAGCACCGCGAAGCCGGAGCGGACGCTGGGTCGGCGGGGGTCAGTGACGCGGGGGTCAGTGGCGCGGGGTCAGTGGCGTGGCGGGCGGACGAGGCGGGCGTGGGCCTCGGCCGCGGAGACGTCCGTGAGCGAGGCGACCTGGTCGATCACGACCCGCAGCCGCGCCGCGTCGTCGGCCGCCTGCGCCCAGTCCGCGGCGAACGGCGGCTCGAGCGCGAGCGGCGCACGGTCCGCCATGATCCGCACGAGGTCGGTGAGCACCTCGCGCTGCCGGTGGTAGAGCGGCTCGAGCTCGCGCGGCGCCATGACGTACGCGACGGCGAGGCCCTTGAGCACGAGGATCTCGGCCTGCGTGGTCAGCGGCACGACGAGGTCGGCGGCGTACCGCGTGAGCAGCCCGTCCCCGTACTGCTTGCGGGTGGCCTTCTGCGACGCCTTCGCGAACCGCCCGATGAGCTGGCTCGTCGCATCCTTGAGCATCGCCAGCGCGCCGCGTGACCCGTCGAAGCCCGGCGCCCACAGGCGCGCGTGGATCAGCCGGTCCATCGCGGCGAGCAGCCCCGCCTCGTCGACCGCGTCGCCGTACCAGGTCTGCACGGCCTCCACGACGCGCGCGCGCTCGTCGGGCTGCGACAGCACCGCGAGGTCGAGGCGCCCGCCGACGATCGCGTCCTCGACGTCGTGCACCGAGTACGAGATGTCGTCCGCGAGGTCCATGACCTGCGCCTCGAGGCACTTGCGCCCGGGCGGCGCGTCGCGGCGCAGCCACTCGAACACGGGCAGGTCGTCCTCGTAGACGCCGAACTTGTGCGTCGGCCGGCCGCTCGCCGCGCTCACCGGCCCCTGCAGGTACCGCCACGGGTACTTGACCGACGCGTCGAGCGACGCGCGCGTGAGGTTCAGCCCGACCGAGCGCCCGTCGTCGGCCACGACCTTCGGCTCGAGACGCGTGAGCAGACGCAACGTCTGCGCGTTGCCCTCGAACCCGCCGACGTCGCGCGCGAGCGCCGCCAGGGCGCGCTCGCCGTTGTGGCCGAACGGGGGGTGCCCCAGGTCGTGCGCGAGGCACGCGGTGTCGACGACGTCCGGGTCGCAGCCGAGCGCCTTCCCGATCTCGCGGCCCACCTGTGCGACCTCGAGCGTGTGCGTCAGGCGCGTCCGTACGAAGTCGTCCGACGAGGGGCCGAGCACCTGCGTCTTGGCGCCGAGCCGACGCAGCGCGGAGGAGTGCACGAGACGCGCCCGGTCGCGCTCGAACGGCGTGCGCCCCTTGGACTTCGCCGACTCGGGGACCCAGCGCTCGCGGTCGACGTCGACGTAGCCGTCGACGTCGAGGTGCTCGAGCATGGTCATCGCGCCAAGCCTACGCACCCGCACGCCCGTTGCGGCTCAGCCCAGCCGCCAGACCTGCACAGACGGCCCGTGCGCCGCCGGCACGACGACCGCCTCTGCGGTCACGTCCAGGCGCGCCCCGCCGTAGAGGTTCTCGGCGTCGTGCGCCGGCAGCGGCAGTCGCACGCCGTCCCACGCGTCGCGCGCCAGGACGACGAGCACGCGCTCGTCGTGCGTCTCCCGCAGGTAGCCCACCGCGTCGCGGTCCACGAACGCCCAGCGCAGACCCCCTTCGCGCAGCGCCCGGCAGGAGCGCCGCAGCGCGATGAGCGAGCGGTACACGTCGAACGTCGCTGCGTCCCACGCCGCGCCACTCGCACCGGGCTCGCCGTCGATCCGCGCCCACGGCATCGGCACGCGGCCGTGCTCGCCGTTGGTGCCGGTGAGGCCACCCTCGTCGCCCGCCCAGATGACGGGCGTGCCCGGGTACGTGAGCAGGAAGCCCGCGGCGACCTCGACGCGCTCGCGCGAGCCGGTGACCGTGCGGATCCGCGCCGTGTCGTGCGACCCGAGCAGGTTCCACTGGTGCCGCGTCACCGACCACGGGACGGTCGAGTCGAAGTCACGCATGGTCGCGACCATCGCCGCTCCCCCGGCCCGCGGGACCGACACCGGCATGCCCATGAACGGCAGCGTCGACCCGGGCGCCACGAGCCAGGTCCACAGCGGACGCGTGAACGCCGAGTAGTTCATGTTGACGTGCCAGCCGCCGACGTCCAGGTCGTCCGCGGCGTCGTGGAAGTGCTCCGAGACCAGCACGGCGTCGGGGTTGAGGTCCGACATGGTCGCGCGCAGGGCGCGCGCGACCGCGTGCGTGTGGTCGTCGTCGCGGTAGCGCCCGGTCATGTTGGCCACGTCGATCCGCCAGCCGTCCAGGTCGAACGGCGGACGCAGCCAGCGCGCGGTGACGGAGCCCTCGCCGGTGATCATGCGCTCGGCGAGCCCGGCCGCGGAGTAGTTGAGCTTGGGCAGGGACGCGTGCTCGAGCCACCCGACGTAGCCGGGGTGCTCGTCGGTCCAGTAGTAGAACGCCGCCTCGGGGCTCGTGCGGTCCGCGCGTGCCCGCGTGAACCACTCGTGCCCCGCTCCGGTGTGGTTCGTGGTGAGGTCCCCGACGACGCGCATCCCGCGCGCGTGCAGCGCGCCGGACAACGAGGCCAGCGCCGCGTCGCCGCCCAGCAGCGGGTCGACGTGCGCGAAGCTCGTGGCGTCGTAGCGATGGTTGGACCGCGCGGGGAACACCGGCGTCAGGTACAGGGTGTCGACCCCGAGGCGCTGCAGGTGGTCCAGCCGCGACTCGATGCCGGGCAGGTCGCCGCCGAACAGCTGCTGCGCGACGCCCGGGCCGGACCCGATCGGCTCGTCGGACCAGTCCGCGGGGAGAGCCCAGTCCGGCAGCGGGCCGGCCGGCGGTCCGTCGTGGCCCGACGAGCGGGCGAACCGGTCCGGGAACACCTGGTAGACCACGGCGTCGTCGAGCCAGCGCGGCGCCGGTGCGTGCACCGTGAGCCGGAAGTCCGACCCGTCCGTGACGTCCCGCGCGTGCAGGCCCCGGCCGTCGAGCCAGCGGTAGCCGTCCGGCTCGTCGAGCAGGAAGCGGTACTGCGTCACAGGGTTGTGCACCACGACGTCCGCGACGTACCAGCGCTCGTGCGCGTCCGCCCGCTCGAGGCGTGCGGGCACGAACCGTGGCTCGCCGTCGCGGACGACGCGCACGTGCACGCCACGCTCGCCACGCGACGCGGGGACGCGCACCCGGACGGGTACGACGTCCCCGAGCCGCGGGGTCGCGCGGTCGACGTAGAGCTCGGCGCCGTCGTGGTGCGGCGCGTCGAGCAGCACCACGGGCCCGTGCGCCACGGGCCGATCAGTCATCCCTTGACCGAGCCCGCCGTCAGGCCGCCGACGATGTACTTCTGCAGGAACAGGAAGAGCAGCACCACCGGCACGGCCGCGATCACGGCGCCCGCCGCGAACACGCCCCACGGTGCGGTGCGCTCGTCGGCGGCGAGCGAGTAGAGCCCGACTGCCACCGTCCAGTTCTCGGACCGCTGCAGCACGACCTTGGCGATGAGGAAGTCACCGAAGGACGAGATGAACGACAGCAGCCCGACGACCGCGAGGATCGGCGTGACCAGGCGCAGGATGATCGTCCAGTAGATCTGCGTGTGGGTGGCGCCGTCCATCTTGGCCGCCTCGTCGAGCTCACGCGGGATCGAGTTGAAGAACCCGTACATGAGGAACGTGTTCACGCCGAGCGCGCCGCCCAGGTACACGCAGATCAGGCCCAGGAGGCTGTCCAGGCCCAGGGCCGGGAACACGTCCTTGAGCGTGAGGAGCAGCAGGAAGATCGCGACGAACGCGAGCGTCTGGGGGAACATCTGCGCGAGGAGCAGGCCCGTCAGCCCCTGCTCACGGCCCTTGAACCGGAACCGCGAGAACGCGTACGCGGCCGCGGCGCCCATGAGCACGGTGCCGATCGCCGTGACGGTGCACACGACCAGGGAGTTGCCGAGCCAGCCCCAGAACCCGCGGGCCTCGAGCTCGGCGAAGTTCTCCCCCGAGACGGTCCGGAACAGGTCGTTCGAGCCGACGAGCGTGCCGCCCGGGTTGAGCGACGCCGAGATGACGTACAGCAGCGGCGTCACGCACACGACGATCATCACGACGGCGACGAGGTAGCGCCACGACACCTCGCGCCACCAGCGACGTCCCCGGGTCCCGCTGGGGCGCAGCCCGGTGCCGGCGGCCTTGGTCGACGTGGCCCGTGCGGTCTGGGTGGTCATCACAGCTCCTCGAGACGACGCGTACGGCGGAAGCCCCACCAGGAGATCGCACCGACCAGCAGGAAGATCAGGATCGACAACGCGCTCGCGAAGCCGTACTGCTTGAGCCCGCTCTCGAAGGCGATGGAGTAGACCATCGAGATCAGGATGTCCGTGTGCCCGATCACGACCGGCGTGCCCACGAAGTTGGGGCCACCGCCCGTGAGCATGTAGATCAACGAGAAGTTGTTGAAGTTGAACGCGAACGAGGCCACCAGAAGCGGCGCGACCGAGACCATGAGCAGCGGCAGCGTGATCGAGCGCATGAGCCGCCACGGCTTGGCCCCGTCCATGCGCGCCGACTCGTAGACGTCGGACGGGATCGACTGCAGGGCACCCGTGCAGACGATGAACATGTACGGGAAGCCGAGCCACAGGTTGACGCCGAGCACCGAGAGCTTGGCGAGCCACGGGTCGGACAGCCAGCCGATGTCGGCGCCGCCGAGGATCACCTGGTTGAGGAAGCCGCTGCGCGTGTTGAGCATGCCCTTCCACACCAGCGCGGACAGGAACGCCGGCACCGCGTAAGGCAGGATCAGCAGCGCGCGCAGCAGCTTGCGGCCACGCACGCGCGGGTCGTTGAACACGACCGCGAGGAACAGGCCGAGCACGAACGTCGAGAGCACCGAGAACAGCGCGAACGCGAAGTTCCACAGGAAGATCTCGATGAACGGGCCGCGCAGCCGGTCGTCGCTGAACGCGCGCGTGAAGTTCTCGAAGCCGACCGTGACGCGCCACCCGGGCGAGATCGTCGAGCCGTCCTCCGCCTGGAACTGACCGTGCTCGTTCGGTGAGTAGACGACGCCCGTCTGCGTGTTCGTCATGGTGTCGGCGTCTTCGTCGTACGCCATGACCGACTCGTAGAGGTACCCGGTCGAGGCGTCCTGCGTGCGCAGCGACCCGTCCGCGGGGTCGTCGGACGCGGGGACGCGCAGCCCGACGATCTCCTGCTGACGCTGGGCGATCTCCGCGAAGCCCAGGACCTGCCAGTCGGGGACCTCGGTGACCCGGTCGGCCTCGACCTTCGCGCCCTGCGCGGGGGCGAGCGGGTCCTCGGCCGTCCCGACGAGCGCCTCGCCGTCGCGCACGATCGCGAAGGCCAGCTGGTCGTCGCGGCTCAGGACGGTCAGCGGGAAGGCGGCCGAGCCCTCCACCCGCTGCTCGTTCTGCGCGAGGATCGCGGCGACCGCGTCCTGCTTGGTGGAGTTGTGGCCGTCGCCGTAGTTGGTGAAGGCGACGTAGCCCGTGTAGGCCGCGGTGAACACGACGTAGACGAGCAGGAAGAGGAGCCCCGGCAGCAGGTACTTGGCCGGCAGCGTCCGCCGCGAGAAGTAGATCCAGTTGACGGCGACGAGCGCGAGCGCGAGAAAGGCCATGATGGCCCACTGCTCGACGGCGATCGCCGTGAGGATGCCGTACAGGCCGACCGCGTCGATGAGGGCCACGATCGCGAGCTTGACCAGGAAGCCCTTGCCGAAGTTGCGGGCGGGCGACGAGTCGCCGCGCGTGGGCCGCGCGTCGCCGGGTGGGGAGTCGGGGGGTGCGTGCTCGCTGTCGGGCACGATCGTCTGCTGCGACATGGGTGTCCTCCGCGGCGGCGCCCGCCGTCGGACGCCGATGTGTGCAGTCTGCTCCGGCGCGCGACCCTGCGCTCAGGCAGGCGGCGACCACGAGCAGTGTGGGGGGCGCCCCCGCTGTGGGCAGGGGCGTGAACGGCCGCCCGCACCGCCGTGGACGGCGGTACGGGCGGCCGCTGTCATCAGGACGCGGAGTCGATGGCGCCCTGCATGTTGGTCACCATCGTGTTCCAGGCACCGGCCGGGTCGGTCGCCTGACCGCCGATGATCTGCACCTGGGTCGTGCCCCAGAACTGCCACATGGCACCCATCTCCGGGATGGACGGCATGGGGGCGCCGGTCGCGCCGGCCTCGTTGAAGCCGGCGAGCACCGGGTCGTCGACCTTGGCCGCAGCGGTCTTGAGCGCCGGCAGTCGACCGCCGGCCTTGTACAGCTCGGTCTGGACGGCCTCGGTCGTGAGGAAGTTGGTCACGAACTCGTTCGCGAGGACCGGGTTCTTCGACTTCGCCGAGATGAAGGCACCCTGCACGCCGACGAACGGCTTGGCCTCGGAGCCACCCGCGCTCGGGACCGGCAGGACGGAGATGTCGAGACCGGCGTTCGTGAACTCGGTCGTGTACCAGGGACCGGTCACGATGTACGGCGACTCACCCGCGAGGAAGGCCTCCTTGACCTGGTCGCCACCGAGGGCGGGGTCGAGGACCTTCTCCTGGCCGAGCTTCTGCAGGTAGGTCGCGAACTTGTCGCCGTTCTCGCCGCCGAGGCCGAGCTCGCTCGTGTACGAGCCGTCGGCGTCCTGCGTGAAGATCGGGGCGTCGAACGAGGTCTGCAGCGGGTACAGGTGGTACGCGTCGCCCTGGTCACCCTGCTGGATCAGCACGGAGTAGGTCTTGCCGGCGGCCTTGCCCTCGGCGACCAGCTCGTCGAACGTCGTCGCCTTGGTCTCGGGCAGGATCGCGTTGTTCCGGACGAGCGCGATGTTCTCGATCGCGTACGGGGCGCCGTAGATCTGGCCGTCGTACGTGAAGGCCTGCACGGCCGACGTCGAGAACTCTTCGGCCTTGTCGCCGAGCTGGATGGGGGCGACGACGCCGTTGTTGACGAACTCACCGGTCCAGTCGTGCGCGCCGATGATGACATCCGGGCCCTCGCCGGTCGGGACCTGCGAGACGAAGTCGGTACGGATGTCGCCGGACACCTTCTGCACGAGGTCGACCTTGACGCCGGTCTCGGTCTGGAACTGCTCGACGATCGGCTTCATCACGTCGATGCGGGTCTCGTCGACCCACATCGTCAGCGTCCCGGTCAGCGCGGGAGCGGTGGTCTCCTCGCCGCCGGCGGGAGCGGTGGTCTCGGCGGTGCCGCCGTCCGAGTCGCTGCCGCACGCGGTGAGGGTCAAGGCGAGTCCGAGTACGGCCGCGAAGGCCGGGATGCTCCGTCGCATCGTCGTTATCTCCTGGTGTCGTGGTGGCGTTGCCCAGAGACCGGACGATGCGCCGCACCCCACCGACTCTGGCCTGATGAGCCGACGCTAACGTCGTTGCAACCGTGGCTGCAAGTCGTTACGGTAACTTTCAGGCAACAGTTGCAGAGGGCGTCCCAGGGGCGCCCGAGGCCGCTCGACACACGAACGGCCGAGGACGAGGAGGTCCGGTGTCCCCTACGCTGCCCCCCGTGCGTACCCGTCTGACGGATCTCGCGGAGCAGGCCGGCGTCAGCACGGCCACCGTGTCGCGCGTGCTGAACGGCAAGCACGGCGTGTCCGCTCAGGCACGGCAGGCGGTGCTCGCCGCGCTGGACGTCCTCGGGTACGAGCGCCCGGAGAAGCTGCGCACGCGCTCGGCCGGCCTCGTCGGCCTCGTCGTGCCCGAGCTCGCCAACCCGGTCTTCCCCGCGTTCGCGCAGGTGATCGAGTCGATGCTCACCGAGCGCGGGTACACGCCGCTGCTGTGCACCCAGTCCCCCGGCGGCACCACCGAGGACCAGTACGTCGAGATGCTCCTCGAGCACGGCGTCGCCGGCATCGTGTTCGTCTCCGGCCTGCACGCGGACACGTCCGCCAGCAAGGAGCGCTACCACCGGCTGCGCAGCCGCGGCATGCCGATCGCGCTCGTCAACGGTTTCGCCGAAGGCGTCGACGCGCCGTTCGTCTCGACCGACGACGAGGCCGCGCTCGAGCTCGCGTTCCGCCACCTGGTCTCGCTCGGTCACCGGTCCATCGGCCTCGCGATCGGGCCCGACCGGTTCGTCCCGGCGCAGCGCAAGAAGGTCGCGTTCGCCCACAACCTGCAGCGCCACCTCGGGATCGAGGACGCCGCACCGCACATCGTCTCGACGCTGTTCACGGTCGAGGGCGGTCAGGCGGCGGCGCTCGAGCTCATCGCGTCGGGTCACACCGCGATCGTGTGCGGATCGGACCTCATGGCGCTCGGCGCGATCCGCGCCGCCCGCTCGCGCGGGCTCGAGGTGCCGGACGACCTGTCCGTCGTCGGCTTCGACGACTCTCCGCTGATCGCCTTCACCGATCCCCCGCTGACCACCGTGCGCCAGCCCGTGCTGGCCATGGGGCACGCCGCGGTCTCCGCCCTCGTCGCGGAGATCAACGGCACCCCGGCCTCGCGCATGGAGCTCAAGTTCCACCCCGAGCTCATCGTGCGCGGCTCGACCGGTGCCGCGCCTGTCGTCGTGCCGCTCAACCAGCCGGTGCCGACGGTCGTCTGACCCGGCCCTCCCGGCGCGTCCTGCGCCACCCCACTGCGCCATCCCCCTGCCTCGCCGACGCCTCGGGCGAGCGGGCACGCCCGTCCGCGCGAGCGGAACCCCTCAAGGAAGCGACTCAGCACTCGTGACGACTCTCGACGCCCACCCCCTGACCGACCAGGCCACCGTCGTGCACGCGCCCGGGGCGCTCGACGGCGAGTGGTGGCGCCACGCGGTGATCTACCAGGTCTACCCGCGCTCGTTCGCCGACGGGTCGGGCGACGGCATCGGCGACCTGCCCGGGATCACCTCGCGCCTCGAGCACCTCGCCGAGCTCGGCGTGGACGCGGTCTGGCTGTCGCCGTTCTACCGCTCGCCGCAGGCCGACGCGGGCTACGACGTCGCCGACTACCGCGACGTGGACCCGCTGTTCGGCACGCTCGCCGACTTCGACGCGCTGCTCGCCCGGGCGCACGGGCTCGGGCTGCGCGTGATCGTCGACCTGGTGCCGAACCACACCTCCGACGAGCACGCCTGGTTCGTCGAGGCACTGGCCGACGGCCCCGGCTCGGCCGCGCGCGAGCGCTACCTGTTCCGCGAGGGCCGCGGGGAGAACGGCGAGCAGCCGCCGAACAACTGGCAGTCGATCTTCGGCGGCCCGGCCTGGACTCGCGTGCCCGACGGGCAGTGGTACCTGCACCTGTTCGACTCGCGTCAGCCCGATCTCGACTGGGAGCACCCGCAGGTGCGCGCCGAGTTCGAGGACGTGCTGCGGTTCTGGCTCGACCGTGGCGTCGACGGCTTCCGCATCGACGTGGCCCACGGCATGGTCAAGGCCGAGGGCCTGCCCGACTGGGACGGTCACGTCTCGATGATCGAGGGCTCCGAGGCCGCGTTCGAGGCCGCCGAGCACGCGCTGCACGACCACGCGCCGAGCGCGGGGGGCCGCGTGGACGAGGTCACGGGCTCCGGCAACCAGGGCCCGATGTTCGACCAGGAGGGCGTCCACGAGATCTACCGCGCGTGGCACCGCGTCCTGGCCGAGTACGACGGCGACCGCGCGCTGGTCGCCGAGGCCTGGGTCGAGCCCCTGTCGCGCCTGGCGCGGTACGTGCGGCCCGACGAGATGCACCAGGCCTTCAACTTCGCCTTCCTCGCCACGCTGTGGCACGCGCCGTCCCTGCGGGACGTGATCACCGCCTCGTACACGGCCTCCGACTCCGTCGGAGCGCCGACCACGTGGGTGCTGTCGAACCACGACGTCGTGCGGCACGCGTCCCGGCTCGGGCTCGCGACGCCCGGCTCGCGGCCCAACGGGATCGGCGCCGACGACGAGCAGCCCGACGAGGAGCTCGGCCTGCGCCGCGCACGGTGCGCGAGCCTGCTCATGCTCGGCCTGCCCGGCTCGGCGTACCTGTACCAGGGTGAGGAGCTCGGCCTGCCCGACCACACCACGCTGCCCGACGACGTGCGTCAGGACCCCGCGTTCTTCCGGACCCTGGGCGCCGAGCTCGGGCGCGACGGCTGCCGCGTCCCGCTCCCGTGGGCGGCCGCCGAGCCCGGGTTCGGGTTCTCCCCCACGGGCGAGACCTGGCTGCCGCAGCCGCAGTCGTTCGCGCGCTACGCGGCCGACGTCCAGCGCGGCGTGCCCGGCTCGACCTACGAGACCTACCGCACCGCGCTGCGCGTGCGCCGCGCGGAGTCCCTCGGCTCGGGTGGTCTCACGTGGCTGCCGTCGGGTGCCGACGTCCTCGACTTCGTCAACCGCGACGTGCGCGTGGTCGCCAACCTCGGCGACGGGCCGGTCGTGCTCGCCGCGGGCACGCGGGTGCTGCTCGCGTCCGGCCCGCTCGCCACGGACGACGCGGGCGCGCTGCTCGTCGGCGCCGACACGACGGTCTGGGTGCGCCCCTGACATCCACGCCGTCCGCACCGCCACGAGGCTCCTGACGCCGTGGCGGTGCGGACGGCGTGCGCTCACGACCGGTGCGCGACGTCCCAGGCCTGCGCCGACCGCGGCGGGACGGTGACGTTCAGCCGTCCGTCGGACACCTCCGTCGCGAGGCAGTCCTCCTGGCCGGCCAGGACGTCGCAGTACCCCCCGTCGGGCAGGCTCGTGCTCAGCGTCGTGACCAGCTCGTCGTCACCGGCGTTGACGACGACGAACGCACGCCGACCCCGACCCAGAGCGACCGCGTCGCCCTGGGACCAGGTGTCGACCACGGGGGCGTCGCCCGCGACACCACGCCAGCCGACCATCCCCGCGACCTGCGGCCAACGGTGCTGGCACACCCAGTCGCCGTCGGTCACGGGCGTCGTCGGTGCCGGGTCCGCGACGCAGGTCGCGTCGAGCACGCGGCCGTCGGCGTCCTGGCGCGGGCCGGTGTCGGTGTCCGTGAACGCGTAGCCGGAGTAGACCTGCGGCGTCCCGTACGTCCCGGCGAGCATGAGGACGCTCGCGAGCGCGTCGGTCGGGCCGTCCTGGTAGCTGAGCGTGGAGCCGTTGCGCTCGGTGTCGTGGTTCTCGACGAAGACGATCGCGTCGTCCGACGGCACGTAGCGCGCGGCGGCCTGCCCGAGCTCGAGCGCCAGCCCGGGCGAGCCCGCGAGCATCCCGGCGAGCTCCTTGCCGTAGGTGAACTCGTAGACCTGCCCGAGGGGGACGTACTCCTGGGGCGTGATCGGCTCAGCGGACCCGCGGATGACCTCCTGCATGATCGCGACGTCGTCCGGCAGCGGCGCGAGGATCGCCGCCAGGTCCTCGGCCGCGATGTGCTTGGCGGCGTCGATCCGGAACCCGTCGACGCCGAGCGACAGCAGGTCCTGCAGGTAGGCGGTGAGCCGCTCGCGGACCTGCGGGTTGCCCGTGTCGAGGTCGGCGAGGTTCAGGAGCTCGCACGTCTGGACCTGGGCGCGGTCGAGGTAGACCGCGATGTCGTCGTTCGCGGTGAGGCCGCAGTGGTGGAAGTCGTCCGGAGCCCACAGCCCCGGGTAGGCGTAGTGCTCGTACGACGAGCCCGCCCACCCGGTGCCGGGCGCGTCCTGGCCGGTCATGTGGTTGACCACCGCGTCGACACGCACGTCCACGCCCGCCTCGTGGCAGGTCGCGATCATCGCGCTGAGCTGCTCGCGCGTCCCGAGCCGCGACTCGAGCTCGTAGCTCACCGGCTGGTAGGCGGTCCACCACGGCTCGCCCAGCACGTGCTCCTGCGGGGGCGAGGTGAGCACCCACGCGTAGCCCGCCGGTCCGAGCGTCGAGGTGCACTCGTCCGCGATCGCGTCCCAGGTCCAGCTGAAGAGCTGCACGCCGACGTCGTGCCCGCTGCCGTCAGTCGCGGGCCGGGTCGCAGGGTCGGGCGGGTCGCCGGCGCAGCCGGAGAGCGTGAGCAGGGCGAGGCCCGCGAGCGCGGCGGCCGCGCGGCGTACGAGGTGCGTCATCGTCACCACCAGGTCGTCAGCCGTGCGCAACGGTGCTGCAACGGCTTGCAGCAACTTGCTGCCAGGGCTACCAGAGTAGGGGTCCGGGCCCGTAGGTTGCGTCACGTGACTCACGTCGTCGTGAACGGGCCCGCGTCCTGGAACACCGTCGTCCGGCTGCCGACGCTCCCGGAACCGGTGCCGCACATGGTCCTGGCCTCGAGCCACCATGACGGGCTCGGGGGCACGTCCGCGGGCAAGGCCGTCACGCTCGCTGCGATCGGCGTCCCGACGACGCTCGTCACGACGACCGGCGACGACGAGCCCGCGTCGCGCGTCCTGGCCGCGCTGCGCGCCGGGCGCCACGGCGACACGCTGCGCGTCGTGGCCCGGCCGGCGCTCGGCGGTCGCACCGAGCGCCACGTCAACCTCGTGTCCGACGACGGCGACCGCCTCTCGGTCTACCTCGAGCTGCCCGCCGCGCCCCCGCCGGACGACGAGACGCTCGGGCTCGTGCGCAGCGCGCGTGCCGCCGTCCTCGACCTCGCGGACTCCTCGCGCCCGCTGCTCGACGTCGCGCGGGCCGCGGGCGTGCCGGTCTGGTGCGACGTCCACGACGACGACGGCGTGGGCGACTACCCCCGCGCCTTCGTCGCGGCCGCCGACGTGCTGCTCGTGTCCGCCGCGCGGTTGACCGACCCCGGTGCGTACCTGTCCGCGGCCGTCGCCGGGGGCGCGACGCTCGCCGTCGCGACCCGCGGCTCGCGCGGCGCGATCGCCCGCGACGTCGACGGGTGGTGGGAGGTCGGCGCGATCGAGGCGGGCCCGCTCGTCGACGCCGAGGGCGCCGGGGACGCGTTCCTCGCCGGTCTGCTGCGCGCGACCCTCGCAGGCGCCGCGCGGGGTCAGGCCCTCGCGGAGGCCGCCGCGACCGCGGCGCTGGCCGTCGCGAGCGCGGGCCTCGGCGCGCCGCAGGCCCACGTGCCGGAGGTCGAGCGCCTCGCCGCGCAGGTGCGCGTCGCGCGCGTCGAGTGACGCACGTCGGCCAGAGGCCAGGTCAGCCGCCCGAGACGCTCAGCTCGGCCTCGTGCAGGTCCTGCCGGAACTCCTCGGAGAGCTCGCGCGAGTCGAGCCAGCCGTAGGGAAGGATCGGCCGCTTCGGTGCGCCGGCGCGTCCGCGCTGGCCCTCGGCGGGCTCGCCCGGGTACGGCTGGTCCAGGTCGAGCAGGGCGAGCAGGTCGTCGAGCTCCGCGAGCGTCGAGACGAGCCCGAACCGGGACCGCAGCTCACCACCCACCACGTAGCCCTTGAAGTACCAGGCCATGTGCTTGCGCATCTCGCGCAGCGCCTTCGACTCGTCGTCGAAGTGCTCGACCATGAGCTCGGCGTGACGACGCACCGTCGCCGCGACGTGGCGCAGCCCCGGCCGCACCCGCTCGTCGGAACCCGCGAACGCCGCGGCGAGGTCCGCGAACAGCCACGGCCGCCCCTGGCACCCGCGACCGACGACCACGCCGTCGCACCCGGTCTGCTCGACCATCGCCAGGGCGTCCTCGGCCGACCAGATGTCGCCGTTGCCGAGCACCGGGATGTCGGTGACGGTCTCCTTGAGCCGCGCGATCGCCTCCCAGTCCGCCGTGCCCGAGTAGTAGTCCGCCGCGGTGCGGGCGTGCAGAGCGACGGCCGCGACCCCCGCCTCCTGCGCGACGAGCCCCGCCTCGAGGTACGTCAGGTGGTCCTCGTCGATGCCCTTGCGCATCTTGACGGTCACGGGCACGCCGTACGGCTCCGCGGCCGCCACGGCCTGCGTGACGATCGCCCGGAACAGGTCCCGCTTCCAGGGCAGCACCGCACCGCCGCCGCGGCGCGTGACCTTGGCGACCGGGCAGCCGAAGTTCAGGTCGACGTGGTCCGCGCGGTCCTCGCTGACGATCATGTGGACCGCCGCGGCGACCGTCGCCGGGTCCACGCCGTACAGCTGCACCGAGCGCGGCTTCTCGTCGGGCTCGTGCGAGATGATCCGCAGCGACTCCTCGCCGCGCTCGACGAGCGCGCGGCTCGTGACCATCTCCGCGACGTAGAGCCCCGCACCCGACTCGCGGCACAGGCGGCGGAACGCCGCATTGGTGACGCCCGCCATCGGGGCGAGCACGACGGGCGTGTCGATCTGCAGCGGCCCGATGCGCAGCGGGGGCAGCACCGGCGCAGCTGTCGGTGCGCGCTCGTCGCTCCGCTCGTTCGTCCGGGTCACGTCGGACATTCTCCCATCGTCGGACGGGTGACCTCCGGCCACTCAACCTTCGTGGCCGCTCGCACGTCTCCTACGGTGTGACCACCATGACAGCCGGGACCCGCGACGAGGACGACTCGTCCCACGTCGAGTCCCTCACCGTCGTCTCCGTCCGACCAGGTCAGGCGCGCACGCGCGCCGAGATCGATCGCGAGTTCGCCGCCTTCGTCGCGCAGCACGGCGGCGACCTGCTGCGCACCGCGTGGTTGCTGTGCGGTGACGCACACCGCGCGGAAGAGCTCACCCAGCAGGCGCTCGTGCGCACGTACGCCGCCTGGTCGCGGACGCACGACCCGCTCCCCTACGCGCGACGGGTGCTGGCGAATCTGCGCGTCGACACCTGGCGACGACGACGCCGGGAGGTCCTGACCGCTCCGGAGGACATGCCCGAGCGCGACCGCGTGCACGTCGGCACCGACGAGCACGCCCGCACCGAGGACCGCGACCAGCTCGTGCGGGCGCTCGCGCTGCTCACCCCGAGGCAGCGCCGGATCGTCGTGCTGCGGCACATGGTCGGCCTGCCCGAGGCCGAGGTCGCCGCCGAGCTCGGCGTGAGCCTCGGCACCGTCAAGTCCACCGCGTCGCGTGGCCTGGCCACGCTGCGCGCCGCCCTCACCACCGAGACCAGCCAGGAGGATGCGCGATGAGCACCGACCTGCGTCCCGACCCCGACCTCGCCGCCCGCGCCGAGCGCACGACGCCGCTCATGTCCCTCGACCCCGACGCCCTGCTGGGCGCCGCCCACCGGCACGTCCGGCGCCGCACCGCTGCGCGCGTCGCGGGCGGCGCGCTCGCGGTGGCCGCGGTCGCGGTCGTCGGCGCGCAGCTCGCCGAGGACCGCACCACCGAGCCCGACCCGGCCCAGCCGCCCACGCAGGTCGCCCGCCCGCTCGGCGACGGTGCGGTCGTCGAGGTCGCCGACGGTCTCCTCGCCGCGAACCGGCCGGGCGCCAAGCACGCGCCCGACCCCCGCATCGACCCGCTCGTCGACGGGGCCACCTGGCAGGTCGACCTCGGCCTGAGCACGGACGACCACGAGCTGGTGCTCGGGGTCGGACCCGTCGTCGACGGCCTGCAGCAGGGCGCCGCGTACTACAGCCGCGTGACCGCGAGCGGTACGTCCGACGGCTACGGCGGTGGCGTCTGGACCTGGGGCACGCCGTCCGTCGAGGACGGCGTGCGGCTCGTCGCCCCGCTCGACTCGGGCGAGTGGAGCGAGCTCGTGGTCGTCCCCACGACGATGCGTGACCCCCACGTCCTGCTGTGGAGCACCGCGGGGTTCGAGGCGTCCGGCGGCTCGAGCGTCGCGGTCGAGCTCCCGACGTTCGCCGCGCCCGACGGTCAGCTGCTCGCCGCCGCTCTCGGCGACCCCGCCGTGGCCGACTCGATCCAGTCCGGCGAGTCGGGGGTCGTCTTCGTCGGGTCCGACGGTCGCGTCGTCCAGGCGCCGTGCGCCGACCTGCCCACGCCGCAGTGCCCGACCATCGACGACGTGCCCGGGCTCGCGGCTGCGGTCGCCGCGGTGACGTCGGCGCCGACCGCCGAGACCGCCGCGACCACCAAGCTGGCGGAGGGCGTGCACGCCACCACCTCGCTCGCGCGGTCGTCGGGCGACGGCTGGGACGCCGGTCTGCGGATCACGGGCTCGTGGGCCGACGAGGGCGAGTCCGGCGTCGTCGTGCTGGCACCGGCGACCGAGGTCGAGCTCGGCACCGCGCGTGACGCGTTCGACGTCCCCGCCACGGACGGGGTGCGCGTCCGCGTCTCCGGCCTCGACGGTGTCAGCGCGTTCACCTGGGCGGACGACGACTCCGCCGACCGCTTCCCCGCCCAGAAGTACTACCCCGGGTCGTTGCGCTGGGACATGAACGACGACGTCCGCCTCCTGGCCGGTGCCGTGCCCCGGTGGCTGCCGAACGGCCGGGTCGTGCTGTGGCTGCCGCGCGGCGTCGTCGGGAACGACGGCGAGCGGGTCCACGCGCTCGACGTCCCGACGTTCGCGGACCCCACGGGCAGCGGATCCCACCTCTACGCGATCAGCCTCGACGAGGGCGTGGCCATGAGGGACGTGACGGCGCTACGGGACGCGCTCGTGCTCTACCTCGGCGAGGGGACGACGGCCGACGAGGTCGCCGAGGGCTCGGGCAGGTGCACCGCGCTGGACCCCGCGTGCCTCGAGGCGCAGCCGGACGGCGGCGCGGCACTCGTCGCCGCCCTCGCGGAACGCGGCGTGGACGTCGCCGACGTGACGCTCGGCGCAGGCGTCACGCCGCCTGCCGGGCCGTCGACCGCGGCCTCGGTCGGCGAGGGGATCACCGCGGCCACGGCCTGGTCCGACGACGTGCGCCTCGACCTGGGCGACATCGAGGGTCGGCGGGTGTGGCTCGAGCTCGCCGACGGTGCCGGCGACGTCCTGCTGCCGACGCTCTACCTCGACACGACGCTCCCACAGACGCAACCGCGTCAGCTCGACCTGACGTCGATGGACGGCACGGTCGCTCCGCTCGCTCCCGACGTGCGCGCCTTCGTCGAGATCGGTGCCGCACCGCAGGACGGCGCCTGGCGGGCATTCACCTGGTCCGTCATGGGGAACGCGCGGGGCGACCTCCCCGTCGAGCTGCCCACCGTGTGGCACGGCGATCGCGCGATGTACGCGTACGTCGCGACGGACACGTCCGGGCACTTCGACACGCTGAGCACGAACGTCTGGGTGTCGCCTGGTGGCGACGTGCTCGTGCCTGGCTGTGAGGGCATCAGCGAAGAGGAGTGCGAGCAGACGGGCGGCACGCCGGGGATCTTCGCGGACGTCCGCGCGGCGCTCGGCTGACGTCGCCTGCAGTGAGGCGCGAGCACGCGACGAGGCCCGTCTCCGGTGGACCGGGGACGGGCCTCGTCGTCGTTCGCGGCCGCGAGGGCCGGGCGGTCAGGCGCCGAGCAGGCGCGGGGAGAGGTAGGACGTGACCTGGTCGAGCGCGACGCGCTCCTGGCTCATGTCGTCGCGGTGCCGGATGGTGACGGCCTGGTCGTCGAGGGTCTCGAAGTCGACCGTGATGCAGAACGGCGTGCCGATCTCGTCCTGCCGGCGGTAGCGCCGACCGATCGCGCCGGCGTCGTCGAAGTCGACGTTCCAGTTCTTGCGGAGCTCGGCCGCGAGGTCGCGCGCCTTGGGCGAGAGCTGCTCGTTGCGGGACAGCGGCAGGACCGCGGCCTTGACGGGCGCGAGGCGCGGGTCGAGCTTGAGCACGACGCGCGTGTCGACGCCGCCCTTGGTGTTGGGCGCCTCGTCCTCGGTGTAGGACTCGACGAGGAACGCCATGAGGCTGCGCGTCAGGCCCGCGGCCGGCTCGATGACGTACGGCACGTAGCGCTCGTTCTTGCCCTGGTCGAAGAACGACAGGTCCTGGCCCGAGTGCTCGGTGTGCGTGGACAGGTCGAAGTCGGTCCGGTTCGCGATGCCCTCGAGCTCGCCCCACTCGCTGCCCTGGAAGCCGAACCGGTACTCGATGTCGACGGTCCGCTTCGAGTAGTGCGACAGCTTCTCCGCCGGGTGCTCGTAGAGCCGCAGGTTGTCGCGGTCGATACCGAGGTCGACGTACCAGTCGGTCCGGTAGTCGATCCAGTACTGGTGCCACGTCTCGTCGGTGCCGGGCTCGACGAAGAACTCCATCTCCATCTGCTCGAACTCGCGCGTGCGGAAGATGAAGTTGCCGGGCGTGATCTCGTTGCGGAACGACTTGCCGATCTGGCCGATGCCGAACGGGGGCTTCATGCGCGCGGCGGTGTAGACGTTCTTGAAGTTCACGAAGATGCCCTGCGCGGTCTCGGGCCGCAGGTAGTGCAGGCCGGACTCGTCCTCGACCGGGCCGAGGTAGGTCTTGAGCATCATGTTGAAGTCACGGGGCTCGGTCCACTCGCCCTTGGTGCCGCAGCTCGGGCACGGCACGCCCGCGAGGCCGCCCTCGGGCGCGCGGCCCTTGCGCTCCTCGAACTCCTCGAGCAGCTGGTCCTCGCGGAAGCGCTTGTGACAGCTCAGGCACTCGGTGAGCGGGTCGGTGAACACGCCCACGTGGCCCGAGGCCACCCACACCTGGCGCGGCAGGATCACCGAGGAGTCGAGGCCGACGATGTCGTCGCGGCTCGTGACCATCGCGCGCCACCACTGGCGCTTGATGTTCTCCTTCAGCTCGACACCGAGGGGTCCGTAGTCCCACGCGGAGCGGGTACCGCCGTAGATCTCGCCGCTCGGGAACACGAAGCCTCGCCGCTTGGCGAGGGAGACGACGGAATCGAGACGCGAGGGTGCCACGGCGATGCTCTCCAGGTGTTCGAGGCCCGCCGCTGGGTGCTGCGGGCTGGGGTCTGAGCGAAGTCCGTGGGGCGTCGTGCTCGACGCCCCACGGAGCCCGCCCAGGCTACCGGTCGTGCACCGTCGACCTGGCATCCATTCGTCCGTGGCCCGCACCCCGCCGCCCGGCGGGCGCGCGCAGGTCAGTGCTGCGAGACGCAGAACTGGTTGCCGTCCGGGTCGGCGAGCACCGTCCAGGAGAAGCCGCCCTCGGTGTGCGTGTCGACGAGCGACGCGCCGTCGGCGACCAGGCGCGCCACCTCCGCCGGCGCGTCGGACGCCGCCAGGTCGAGGTGCACGCGGTTCTTGCCCGGCGTCGCCTCCTCGACCTTCTGGAAGCCGACGCGCGCCACTCCCTGCACGTCGGCCGCGACGACGAACCAGCCGTCCGACTCGTCGCGGACCTCGCCGCCGAGCTGCCGTGCCCACCACGTGGCCAGCGCCACCGCGTCGGTCGTGTCGAACGTGACCATCTCCACCGTGAGTCCCATGCGGGCCACCGTAGAGCGCACCTCCGACACGCACCGGGTACTCAGTCCTTCGTGCCCCGCGCGCGGGGTCGCGCCCGCACGTGCATGCGCTCGCCCTGCGGGCCGAACAGCGTGAGCAGCTCGGTGGGCCCCGGGCCGGGGTTCACGAACGCGTGCGGCGTGCGCGTGTCGAACTCCGCGACCTCCCCCTCGCCCAGCACGAGGTCGTGCTCGCCGAGCACGAGCCTGACGCGGCCGGACAGCACGTACATCCACTCGTAGCCCTCGTGCGTCTGCTGCTCGAGCGTGCGTTGCGGCGCGCTCGGCGCGAGCACCATCTTGTAGGCACGCAGCCCGCCGGGTCGGCGCGTCAGCGGCACGTACGTCGCACCGCGGTGCTCGAAGGGCTGGGCGTGCACGCGCGGGTCCCCGGTGTGCGGTGCGCCGACGAGCTCGTCGAGCGGCACCTGGTGCACGCGCGCGAGCGGCAGCAGCAGCTCGAGCGTCGGCCGCCGCTGCCCCGACTCGAGCCGCGACAGCGTGCTCACCGAGATGCCCGTCGCGCTCGAGAGCGCCGCGAGCGTGAGGTCCCGCCGTTGGCGCAGCGCGCGCAGCCGCGGCCCGACACCCGCCAGCACGTCGTCAGTCATCTGCTCACCTCCCCATCCGCCCACCTTGCCACTTCGGCAACGATCCTTGCCGCGCGGCGACTCCGTGGGAGACGGTCCCACGAGGACACCGCACGCGGACGGACGGAGCACAGCATGGAGCGTCACGACGAGCACGAGCCGCACCACGAGCACGACCTGCAGCACCAGCACGGAGACGACGCACCCCCGCACCCCATCGCGGGGCCGGGGTCGGGCACCGGGTCGTCACCCGGCGGCGACGGGGACGGCACCTGGGACGGCACGTGGGACGTCGTCGTGGCCGGTGGCGGCGCGGCAGGGCTGGCGGCCGCTCTCGTCCTGTCCCGCGCCCGGCGCCGCGTGCTCGTCGTCGACGACGCCCGTCCGCGCAACGCCGTCGCCGCGCACGCGCACGGCTACCTGACCCGCGACGGCATCCCGCCGCGCTCGCTGCTCGCGCACGGCCGCGACGAGGTCGCGGGCTACGGCGGCGAGCTGCGCACCGGCCGCGTCGTGGCGGTCAGCGGTCACCTCGGCGCGTTCGACATCGAGCTCGACGACGGCAGCCACCTCACGACGCGCGCGGTCGTGAGCGCGACCGGCGGGCGCGACGTCCTGCCGGACGTGCCGGGGCTGGCTCGACGCTGGGGCCGCGACGTGCTGCACTGCCCGTACTGCCACGGCTGGGAGGTCGGCGACGGACCTGTCGTGGTCGTCGGCGACGGACCCCTGGGCGTGTACGCCGCGCTGCTCTGGCGGCAGTGGACCCCGCGCGTCACGCTCCTGCGCGGCGACCCGCTGCTCCCGGCCGACGAGGCGGCACGCCTGTCCGCTCGTGGCGTGCGTGTGGCCCTCGGCGGCCTCGCCGAGCTCGTCGTGCAGGACGACGCACTGACCGCCGTGCGCACCGACGCCGGCGAGACGATCCCGGCGGACGCGGTCGTCGTGCGCACGACCCTCGAGGCGAACGACGCGCACCTGCGCCCGCTCGGCCTCGTCGCCGAGCCCGTCGAGCGCGCGGGCGTCGTCGTCGCCACCGCCGTGCCGGCCGACGAGGCGGGCGCGACCGCCGTCCCCGGGGTGCGCGTGGCCGGCAACTCCTTCGACCCCATGGCCACCGTCCTGACGTCCGCCGCGCAGGGTGCGAGCGTCGCGGCGCAGCTGAACGCCGAGCTCGTCGAGCTGGACGCCCGCGAGGCCGTCGCGCGCTGGCGTGAGCAGACCGCGGGCGACGTGCGCGACCGGTCGACGTGGTCGCTGGACGCGGCGGGCTGGGAGGACCGGTACGGTTCCGCGCCCGCGGTGTGGAGCGGGCAGCCGAACGCGGCGCTCGTGGCGCACACCGGGCACCTCACGCCCGGGACTGCGCTCGACCTGGGGGCAGGTGAGGGTCGTGACGCGGTGTGGCTGGCCGAGCAGGGCTGGCGGGTCACCGCCGTGGACTTCGCGGCGACCGGGCTGGCGCGCGGCGCACGTGCGGCAGCCGACGCGGGGGTCGAGGTGCGCTGGGTCCAGGCGGACGTCGCGACCTGGGACGACGACGCGCAGTTCGACCTCGTGACCTCGCACTTCATCCACCTCGCGCCGCAGGCGCGCGCAGGCTTCGTCGCGCGCGCCGCCCGGCACGTGGCCCCCGGCGGGACGCTCCTGATCGTGCAGCACGACGCGCTGGACCTCGCCGCGCCGGTCGGCCGGCCGCACGACCCCGGCATGTTCCCGGGCGCCGACGAGGTGCGTGACGAGCTCGTCATGCTCGACGGGGCCTGGGTGGTCGAGGTCGCGGCGTCGGTCCCACGGCTGGCCCGGACGGGCCAGGGTGAGACCGTCACGGTCCACGACGCGGTCCTGCGGGCGCGACGCGCCTGAACCCGGCCGCGGCGGGTCAGTCCACGCGCACCACGGTCTCGGCCAGCACGCGCCGCAGCAGGGGGCGGGACGTCTCGGTGGCCGCGAGCACGAGCAGCACGCCCACGGCCAGGCTCGCGGCCAGCAGCAGCGGACCCTGAGGAGCCGTGAGCACCGCGAACCCGAGCAGCGGCAGGAGCAGCGCGAGCGCGAGGGCCGCCGATCCGACGGACGCCACGACCACCGGGCCGACGACCTCGCGCCGCCGCACGTCGTCGAACAGCTCTGCGGGCGCCCCGGCGAGGTGCGCGAGCGCGAGCTCGCGCCTGCGGTCGAGGACGGAGGCGGCCTGCGCGATCCCCGCCGACGCCGCGGCCAGCAGGAACGCGATGAGCAGGGTGAGCAGCCCGCCGGTCACGATGTCGCCCGTCAGGAGGCGGGTGTCCGCGTCGTCCCCGGACACGTCGGCCAGTGCCGGGATCACCGCGAGCGCACCGGCGACGAACGAGGCGAGCGCGAGCCCGCCGACGACGCGCCACACCCCGCGCGGGTCGTCGAGCAGGCGTCGTGCGGCGAGCAGCTGGGCGGGGGTGCGGGCGCGCCGCAGCCGGCGCCGGCCGGCCACACCCAGGAGCCACGGACCGATCGCGTTCACGGCCAGGAAGGCCAGCGCGAGCGCGCCGAGCAGCACCCCGACCGCCGCGGCGGCGAAGAGCTGCAAGGTCATCGACACGACGACGAACGACGCGAACGCGACGACGGCGACGACCACGCGCACCGCGCGAAGCGCCGGCGGGCGCACGCGTCGCGCCACGCCCAGGGGTGAGACCACGACCTGGCGCAGCGTGACGGCCCCGCTCACCGCCGCGAGCAGCGGGACGACGAGCCACACGAGCGCCAGCACGCCGGGACCGACCCACAGCTCGCCCACCGTGAACGTCCGTCCCAGGAGCGGGATCGCCGCCCACACGGGCAGCAGCACCCCGTAGAGCACGGTCCCCAGCACGGCACCCGCGAGCCCCTGGGTCGCCGTCTCGACGAGCGTCAGGCCGACCACCTCGCGCGGCGTCGCGCCGAGCAGCCGCAGGGTCGCCAGCCGCTCGTTGCGGCGCGCCACCCCGAGCCGCGCGGCCGCGCCGCCCAGGGTCAGCAGCGGCACGACGAGCAGGACGGTCGCCACCCAGGCGAGCAGCACGTACGTCTCACCCAGGCGCTCCTCGAACCCCGTGACCGGGTGCTGGGCGCGCTCGACGAACCCGAGCGTCGCCGCGAGCACGCTCGTGGCCAGCGCGCTCGTCACCGCGAACGCGAGGACGGCGAGCGTCGTGGTGAGGCGACCGTCGCGCCCCGAGGCGCGCGCGAGCCGCGGCGCGAGCCCGACGACCACGTTCACGCCGGCACCGCGTCCGCCGGCACCGCGTCCGCCGGCACCGCGTCCGCCGGCACCGCGTGCTGAGGGGCGACGACCAGCCCGTCACGCACGTCGACGCGGCGGTCGCACCAGTCGGCGACGCTCGCGTCGTGCGTCACGACGACGAGCGAGGCGCCCACGGCGCGCGTCGACTCGGTGAGGACCCGCATCACGTCCTGGCCGGTCGCCTGGTCCAGCGAGCCGGTCGGCTCGTCGGCGAACACCACGTCCGGGCGGGTGACCAGCGCCCGCGCGACCGCGACCCGCTGCGCCTGGCCACCCGACATCTCCCCCGGGCGCCGGTCACGCTCGTCGGCCACGCCGAGCGCCGCCAGCCACTGGACGGCGAGCTCCTGCGCCTGCGCACGCGGCTCACCGTCGAGCATCGAGGCGATCGCGACGTTCTCGAGCGCCGTCAGCTCGGACAGCAGCTGCCCGTGCTGGAACACGAACCCGTAGCGCCCGCGCCGCAGCAGCGACCGCTCACGCTCGGAGAGCCGCTCGACGCGTCGTCCGCGGAGCGTGACTGCACCCTCGTCGGGCACCAGGACGCCCGCGAGCACGTGCAGCAGCGTGGACTTGCCCGAGCCGGACGGGCCCATGATCGCCAGGGCCTCCTCCTCGCCCAGGTCGATGTCGACGCCCGCGAGCGCGGTCGTCGAGCCGTACCGCTTGACGAGGCCGCGACCGGACAGTCGCGGGTCGTGCCGGGAGGTGGTCACGACGAGGGGGTGGGTCACCGTCTGGCTCATGCCTCCAGCGTCGGGCCTGGACCAGGTGACGCGCGTCCCACGGCGGAACCCTCCCGCGCGGACCAGGGTCCTCCCGTCGTCGTGCGCGAGTCCCGCCGGGGTCCACCCGTCGTCGTAGCCGGACGGCGTCAGGAGACCGGCGTGTCGACCGCTCCGCCGTAGCGACGGTCCCGGCGCGCGTACTCCTCGATCGCGCGCCACAGGTGACGGCGGTCGACGTCCGGCCAGGCCTCCTCGAGGAACACGAGCTCGGCGTAGGCCGCCTGCCAGATCATGAAGTTCGACGTGCGCTGCTCACCCGACGACCGCAGGAACAGGTCCACGTCCGGCAGGTCCGGCTCGTCGAGGTACCGCGCGAAGACCTTCTCGGAGATCCGGTCGGGGTTGACGCGACCCGCCTGGACGTCGCGCGCGAGCGCGGCCGCCGCGTCGGCGACCTCGGCGCGCCCGCCGTAGTTCACGCACATCGTGAGCGTGCACACCGTGTTGTTCTTCGTCAGCTGTTCGGCGGTCTCGAGCTCGTCGATCACCGAGCGCCACAGCCGGGGACGGCGCCCGGCCCAGCGCACGCGCACGCCCCACGAGTTCATCTCGTCGCGGCGGCGGCGCAGCACGTCCTTGTTGAAGCCCATGAGGAAGCGCACCTCCTCGGGCGACCGGTTCCAGTTCTCGGTCGAGAACGCGTACGCCGAGACGTACTCGACGCCGATCTCGATCGCGCCGGCGACGACGTCGAGCAGCGAGGCCTCGCCCGCCTTGTGACCCTCGACGCGGCTGAGCCCGCGTGCGTTGGCCCACCGGCCGTTGCCGTCCATGACCACGGCGACGTGCCGGGGCACGAACTGCTTCGGGATCGCCGGGGGGCGGGCACCCGACGGGTGCGGGAACGGGGGCAGCACGGGCGCGGGCACAGCGTCATTCTGCCGCGCACGCGGGCGTCGTCGGGCCCCGCCACGTGCGAACGACCGTCGACGAGCCCGCACCCGCGGGCGAACGGCGGGTCAGACCCGTTCGACGTGCGGCAGGGACCGCAGGCGCCGCTCGAGGTGGAACTGGCTGAACGCGGCGACGAGTCCGGCGGCCTCGCCACGGTGGCGTTCCGCGCTGTCGTCCACGACGCCCCAGTCGCCCGCGAGCAGCGCGGACAGGAGCGCGAACGTCTCCGGAGCGGGCGACGCAGAGCCGGGCGGCCGGCACGACCGGCACACCGCCCCACCCGACTGCACGTTGAACGCCTGGTGCGGCCCGGGCTCACCGCAGCGCGCGCAGTCGTGGAAGCTCGCCGCCCAGCCCGCGACCGCGAGCGCGCGCAGCAGGTAGGAGTCCAGCACCAGGCCGGGTGCCCGCTCGCGCGAGGCGAGCGCACGGACCCCGCCGACGAGCAGCCAGTACTGCTGCAGCGCGGGCTCGTGCTCGGCGTCGACGAGCCGCTCGGCAGTCTCGAGCATCACGGTGCCCACCGTGTAGAGCGCGTAGTCGGCCACGAGCGCACGCCCGTACGGGCCGATCGTCTCGGCCTGGGTGACGATGTCGAGGTGGCGTCCCGTCGACAGCTGCAGGTCGACGTGCATGAACGGCTCGAGCCGGGAGCCGAACCGCGACGTCGTCCGGCGCACACCCTTGCCGACGGCACGCACCTTGCCGTGCTGGCGGGTCAGGAGGGTGACGATCCGGTCCGCCTCCCCCAGCTTGTGGGTGCGCAGCACGATCGCCTCGTCGCGGTAGAGGCTCACGCAGGCATTGTCCCCCGGGGCGCCCACACGCGGGCGCTCCCGCGCCGCCGGCGCACGCGACCCTGCTCGTCGGTCCGGTGGGACGACGAGCAGGGTCGCGGGCGCACGCGCCCGGCAGGCCCGCTCAGCGGGTGGCCTCAGCCCCGGAGTCAGCGCAGCTGGCGGTTGATCGCCGAGACGATCGCCTTGAGCGACGCGGTGGTGATCGAGGGGTCGATCCCGACGCCCCACAGGATGTCGTCGCCGATCGCGCACTCGACGTAGGCGGCGGCGGTGGCGTCGCCACCCTCCGACAGCGCGTGCTCGGCGTAGTCGAGCACCGCGACGTCGACCCCGACCTGCCGGAGCGCCGCGACGAACGCCGCGACCGGGCCGTTGCCCGTGCCCTCGATCGTGCGGACCTCACCGCGGTCCACGAGGTCGACCGACAGCGTGTCCGGGCCGTCCTGCGCGCTCGTCGCGCGGGTGCCCTGCAGCGAGAACCGGCCCCACGGGACCAGGTCGCCGAAGTCCTGCGCCGCGGTCCCGACCTTCGCGGCCTCGACCGGCAGGTACTCGTCGACGAAGATCCGCCACAGGTCGTCGGCCGTGACCTCCGTGCCGTGCTGGTCGGTGTGCTGCTGCACGACCTGCGAGAACTCGATCTGGAGCCGGCGCGGCAGGTCCAGGTCCTTCTCGGACTTCATGAGGTAGCTGATGCCGCCCTTGCCCGACTGCGAGTTGACCCGGATGATCGCCTCGTACGAGCGGCCGACGTCCTTCGGGTCGATCGGCAGGTACGGCACGGCCCACACGACGTCGTCCGTGGTCCTGCCCAGGGCCGCGGCGCGCTGCTCGAGCGCGTCCAGGCCCTTCTTGATCGCGTCCTGGTGCGAGCCCGAGAACGCGGTGAAGACCAGGTCGCCGCCGTACGGGTGGCGCTCGTTCACCGGCAGCTGGTTGCACCGCTCGACCGTGCGGCGGATGCGGTCCATGTCGGAGAAGTCGAGCTGCGGGTCGATGCCCTGGCTGAACAGGTTCATGCCCAGGGTCACGAGGCACACGTTGCCGGTGCGCTCGCCGTTGCCGAACAGGCAGCCCTCGATGCGGTCCGCACCTGCCATGTACCCCAGCTCCGCGGCGGCCACGGCCGTCCCGCGGTCGTTGTGCGGGTGCAGGCTCAGCACCACGGCGTCGCGGTAGCGCAGGTTGCGGCTCATCCACTCGATCGAGTCCGCGTACACGTTCGGGGTCGCCATCTCGACCGTCGCCGGCAGGTTGATGATCACCGGGCGCTCGGGCGTCGGCTGCCACTCCTCGAGCACCGCGTTGCAGATCCGCAGCGCGAACTCGAGCTCGGTGCCCGTGTACGACTCCGGCGAGTACTCGTAGTACACCTCGGTGTCCGGGACGAGCTCCTCGTACTTCTTGCAGAACCGGGCACCCGACACCGCGATGTCGACGATGCCGTCCTCGTCGGACCGGAACACCACGTCGCGCTGCAGCGTGGACGTCGAGTTGTAGAGGTGCACGATCGCCTGCTTGGCACCCGCGATCGCCTCGTAGGTGCGCTCGATCAGGTGCTCGCGGGACTGCGTGAGCACCTGGATCACGACGTCGTCGGGGATCCGGCCCTCGTCGATGAGCATCCGGACGAAGTCGAAGTCGGTCTGCGACGCCGCGGGGAAACCGACCTCGATCTCCTTGAAGCCCATGTCGACCAGCAGCTCGAACATCTCGAGCTTGCGAGCGGGGTTCATCGGCTCGATCAGTGCCTGGTTGCCGTCGCGCAGGTCCACGGCGCACCAGCGGGGGGCCTTCGTGACGCGCGCGTCGGGCCACCGGCGGTCGGGCAGGTCGACCTTGATGATCTCGTGGAACGGCCGGTACTTGTGGATCGGCATGCCCGACGGCTGCTGGGGGCTCGTCTGCTGATAGCTCGCACTCGTGGGGGTGACGCTCATGGGGTACTGCTCCTTCGCGGGTTCTCTCGGCGTGTGGTCAGCCGGCGCAGAACGACACCGCGGCAGGGGTCCGGCCTAGAAGGCCCCGCCGCGGCACGGAAGGAGGAGGCTCACGCCCGTCGTGCTCAGCACGTCGGTCACCTTACTCCCCTGCGCGGCCCGCCCCGCAAACGCTGCCCACCTGACGGTCCGGCACGCGCGGGACCGGGCGCGTCACGGAGCCAGGACCACGACGCCCTCGTCGGTCCGGCCGACGAGCAGCCCGCCGATCGCCGAGAGCCGCGTGACCTGCGGCGGGACGCTCACCTGCCACCGCTGCGCACCGTCGCGCAGGCCACGCGCGAGCAGGGTGACCCGGTCGCCGTCCTCGACCGCCGTCAGCACGAGTGAGCCGTCCGTGAGCACGGGCCAGGCCGGTGCCTCGAGCTCGTGCGACCACAGCGACGCGCCGGTGTGCGCGTCGTACGCCGCCCACCGGCCGTCGTCGGCGACCAGCAGCGTGTCGTCGACGACCGCCTGCGGCGTCGCGCGCGTGCTCAGCGACCACAGCTCGTTGCCCGTCGCCACCTCGAAGCCGCGCACCGCGACACCCGTGGACAGGATCGCGACCTCCTGCGCGGACTCGTCGTCGATCGCCAGGCTCGACGGCACGGCAGGCAGGGCCGTCACCGGCTCACCGTCGCGGTCGAACATCCAGCCGCCGCGCGCCGGCGTCCACGCGGCGAACCCGTCGCGGAACGGGACGAGCGCGACCGCCTGGCCGCGCGCCTCCGCGACGACCACCTCGCCGTCGTCGAGCCGCAGGACGACCAGCTCGGCACCGCGCACCACGGCCACCCGGTCCGTCAGCTCCATCGAGGCGCGCTCGATCGCGAGCGTCCCGGAGAGCTGCTGCAGCGACCGGTACGACCACACGACGTCGCCCGTGCGTCCCGCGCGCCGCTGGACCAGCGTGCGGCCGTCCGGGTCGGTCACCGCGACGACGATGTCGTCGTCGACCCGCCCGAAGCCCGCGACGTCGCCCTTCTCGGTCCACGACCCCACGCTGCGGCCGGTCGCCGCGTCCACCGCCACCACCCGCAGGCCCTCGAGCCCGTCCGCGACGGACTCACCCGGCGCGGGGTCGCCGTACACGGGGATCGCCAGGTCCGTGGTGCACAGCACCAGTCCGCTCACGCGCGCCCCGCGCCAGCTCGGGCACTGCAGCCACGCGCGCTCGGTCGCCGCAGGCGGGCCGGTCACGCGCGTGGTCCAGCGGTGCTGACCCGTCTCGGCCGCGTAACCGACCAGGCTGCCTCCGGACGAGTCCTGCTCGACGACGACGAGCGTGTCGTCCGCGACCACGACCGACCCCTCGCCCGACGCGGCCGCGGCACGCCACGTGACGTGCACCGGCCCGTCGAGCGGCTCGAGCAGTCCGGGCACCGACACCGCACGCTCGTAGGCGTCCGCGCGGCGCGCGTCGTCCCAGGCCGCGAGAGCGGCGAGGACGAGCACCGCGGCCCCGATCGCCGCCACCCAGGCCAGCACCCGGCGTCGACGCGCCGGCCAGCCGTGCGGTGCGGCCTCGTCGTCCGGGTCCCACCCGTCCTCGCCCGCCGCCACACCGCTCCCGGGGGGCGCGTCCTCGAGCGGCGCGTCCGCCGGGGGGTGGGGCTCGGGCGCGCCGGCGGTCGTCGGGCGCGACGAGTCCGGGACAGCGCCCGCCGACGTCGGCGTGAGCTCGTCCACCTCGACCAGCTGCAGCTGTGCAGCGTGGCGGCTGTTCGCCATGCCGTCAGCGTAGGCTCCGCGAGCCGTTCGCGGGGCGGATCCGCCGATCGGCCGCACGACCGACGGTCAGGATGTCCCGATCGTCTGCGTGTCGTGGCGTCGGGACGACTCGCCCGTCAGGACGTCTCGACCAGCCGCAGGACGCAGTCGCCGAACATCACCACGGCGCCCAGCCGCAGGCGCACGGGCTGGTCGACCGGGCAGATGACCTGCGCACCGTCCGGCAGCGTGACGACCGTGCCGTTCGTCGAGCCGCGGTCGGCGACCCACACGCCCGAGTGCTCGACCGCGAGCTGCAGGTGGGTCTTGGAGACCGACCGGCCGGGGTCGACCACGCGGACGAGCTGGACGCCGTCGGTGGCCGCCGCCGGGTTGCGCCCGACGAGCGCGGTGTGCCGCACCTCGACGCGCTGGCCGTCGCTGATCTCCACGATCGCCGCGGTGATCCGCTCACGCGTCGTCGACGGCGGCGGGACGGGCGGCAGCGCGCGGCGCGTCGTCTCGACGTCCTCGTCGTCACCGAACCGGTGCGGGACGGGGTGGCCGAGGACGTCGGGCGCGGGCGACGCGGCGGGCGCGTCCGGGACGAGCCGCGCGAAGGCACCCTGGCCGCCGGCCGGGACGGGTGCCGCGGACGGCGCGGGCGGTGGCGGGACGAGCGGGAGGGCGCGCGTGTCGAGGTCCGGCCCCGCGCGGTGCGGCGCGAGCGGCGCGAGGACGAGCGGACGGGTGATCGGGCCGGTCATCGGGGCCGACGCCGTGCCGACCGGGGCGACCGGCGGGGCGGGTGGCCGTGCGGGGACCGGGCCGGGCGCGGCGGGCGGCGTGACGGCGGCCACCGGGTCGCTGCTGGGCGCGCGCCACGAGAGCGTCGAGGCCGCGCGCACGACGTCGGGGTGCGGCGGGGGCGGTGCGACCGCACCCGTGCCGCCGCCGCGCACGTCGAGCACCACCGCGCGTGCCGCGAGGTCGTGCCAGCCCTGCTTGCGACCCGAGCGGTCGAACAACGGCGAGAGCAGCACCACGAGCTGACCGACGCCCGCGACGAGCGTCCCCGCGGCGACGACGAGCCCGCGCAGGAGCACGCGTGCCAGGCCGATCGGTCGGTGCGTCCGCGCGTCGAGGGTGCGCACGCCCAGGGCGCGTCGCCCCACGGTCCAGCCGAGCCGGCCGTGCAGCACCCACTGCAGCACGACGAGGGCGAGCGACAGCGTGCCGCACAGCACGACGAGCCAGGTCGCAGGCGTCGCAGACTCGCCGGAGCCCCCGTCGAGGGCCGAGACCCCCTGCAGCACCCCGAGCCAGCCGCCGACCAGGAGCGCCAGGACCACGTCGAGCCCCACCGCGGCGGCGCGGCGCCCGAGACCCGCCGCACCCGCGGACGCCGATGCCGGTACCGACCGACGGTTCACCGTGACTCCTTGCGCGTGACCTGCTGCGTCCGGCGCCTCGTGCGACCGGACTCCACCGTGCGCGCCGCGCGAGCGGCGTCCTTGCGTGCTCGTCGGCGCGCCCGCACCGACGCGAGCGACAGCCGAGCCCGCAGGCGCCGCCGCCAGCCGACCGACGCGCGCATCGCCGCGAGCGTCGACTCGACCTGCGACCAGTACTGCGCGACCTGCGTCGCGTCCGGCTCGCCCGGCCCGAAGACCGCGCGGTCCGCGTTCCGAGCGAGCGCGTCGACCTGCTCGGCCACGCGCGGTGCAGACGTCGGGCCGCGACCCGCGGCGTCGCCTGCGAACGCGAGCGCGAGCGCCCGCGCGGACTCGGACCGGGTCGCGACCTCGGGTGCGGGACGGCGCAGGTCGATCGCCTGGTCGAGCACCTCGTCCCACCCACCCGCGACGCGTGCGACCGGGTCGCCGTGCTTGCGGCGCCGGCGCCGCCGCCGGGACTTGATCGCCCCCACGACGACGAACGGCGCGACGAGCAGGAGCAGCGGCACGCCCGCAGACACCGCCACGACCGCGACCGTGCGCCACAGCGCGGAGGCGTCGTCGTCGTCCGCCGGAGGCTCGGGAGCGGGCTGCTCGGTGTCGTCGTCCGGCGGGGTCACCGCACCGGGCGGCGGCGGTGGGGGCTGCACGACCTGCGGCTTGGGCTCGGAGCTCTCCGGGTCGTCGCTCTTGTCGGGGGTCTTCTCCTTCGGCGGCGTCGCGTCGAAGGGCACCCAGCCGTACCCGGAGAACGCGACCTCGACCCACGCCTGGACGTCGGCGCCGGTCACCGCGACGGGCTCACCGCTCGCGACCTGCTCGGCCGAGGGCACGAAGCCGAGCACCACCCGCGCGGGCAGCCCCAGCGAGCGCACCATGAGCGCGAGCGCGGCCGCGTACTGCTCACCGTCGCCGACCATGAGGTCGTCCGCGAGCAGGCTCGCGATCCGGTCCGCGCCGTGGCCCGAGAGCGACGGCGTCTGACCCTCGAGGCCGTCGCTGTAGAACCCCTCCTCGATCAGCCAGGCCGCGAGCGAGTCGGCGACCTCGACCGCGTGCCCGGCGTCGCGGGCCACGTCGGCGGCGGTCACGCCCACGACCTCGGGGACACCGACGAGCTCGGGCTGCACGACGTCGGCCGCCGCCGCCGTGCCGATCTCGTCGACGGTCGGGACGACCGGTACGACGGTCTCGAGATCGTAGGACAGCCCCTGCTCGAGCCCGCCGGTCAGCACCGCGGCGCCCGTCGCGTCGTTGAAGCGCAGCTGCGAGGCGGTGCGGCCCAGGCCGAAGCCGGTCGCCTGACCGACCGTGGGCAACCACACGCCCGTGAGCTCGTCGATCGTGATGCGCACGGTCCGGCGCTCGCCCCGCACGCTCGTCGGGAGCTCGTCACCGACGCGACGGAACTCGCCCGAGCTCTGCGCGGAGCCGTCGCCCGCGACGTTCCACACGACGCCGTCGTAGCGATCCATCGTCGCGAGCCGGACGCGCCCGCCCTGGCCGAGTCCCTCCACGGTGAACAGCGTGGTCTCGTCGAGGTTCTTGACGTACTCCCGGAACGCCGACAGCGGGCTCGCGTAGTCACGCGGGTCGAACGGCGGGACGATCTCGTCGCGCAGCACGTAGCGCGGCTCGTCGCCGACGACCAGCGGCGCACCACCCAGCGCGGCCCCCACCCCGACGAGTCCGAGGGTGGCGAGCGCGATCACGCGACGCGGACGCAGCCCGCCCGCACGCCACGCCGCCCATGGCAGCAGAACGACCGCCAGGACCACGCCGGTCACGGTGGGCGGCACGAGCGGGAAGCGCACGCCGAGCAGGATCACGACGACGAGCACGCCGACCGGCACCAGTGCAGCTGCGGCCGCCCACCGCCCCGGCGCCCGCACCGCGACGGCGACCGCGGCCAACGAGCCGACGAACGCGAGCAGCAGGGCCGCGACGAGCATCGTCCCGCCGGACCCGAGCGGCGGCTGCAACGTCACCACCTGCGCCCAGGACGTGACCGCACCGCGCGCCAGACCGACCACCGTGGCCGACGTCGGCACCACGCCGGCGACCGTCGTCGACGGCGCCGCGAGGGCCCCGCCGGCGAGCGCGTACGTCACCAGCGCGGCCGCGACGACCGTGATCGCGGTCCACCGCAGCCACGCGCCGACCAGCGCGAGCGCCGACCCGAGCACCAGCCCGCCGACGATCGCCGGCAGCGCGGCGTTCCCGCCGTACACCTCGAGCAGGGGCGCGAGGACCAGGGCGAGCACACCGACGAGCACCGTCGCGTCGAGGACGCCCAGCGCGAGCGGTCGCCGGCGCGGCCGCGCGGTGACGCGCCGACGGGCCGGGGCCTGCGCCGCGCCCGCCGGTGCGGGGCGTTCGAGGGTCGTCGTCACGCGATCACGCGCCGCAGGAGACGGGGCAGGTCGTCGAGCGTGCCGAGCGTCGCGAGCGTCAGCTGGCCCTGCGTCCGCACCGACACCTCGGCACCGAGCTCGCACCGCACGACGAGCGTGCGCGTGCCGGCAGGCAGGTGCCTGCTGCCGAGCCGCAGGTCGGAGTCCGAGGGCACCGAGCCGGTGACGAGCACCGCGACCGAGCACTGCGGCGACTCGCGCACCACGCGCCGGCCGAGGAGCGTCACGTCGGCGCCGGCCGGGTCGAGCTCGAGCCCGGAGCAGTCGTCGAGGAGCATCGCCGGCGTGCGGACCCGCAGCGCACCCGGTCCCGCGAGCACCGCGAGGTCGCGCTCGTCCCGCAGGGTCTGCACACCGATCGACGCGAGGGCCGAGATCGCGAGCTCGAACTCGTCGTCGTACGCGTAGTCGCGCGGGTCGTTCGCGAGCGCGAGCACGGTCTGCGTGCGACGCGTGTCCTCGAACTGCTTGACCATGAGCTTGCCGCGGCGCGCGGTCGTCCTCCAGTGGATGTAGCGACGGTCGTCGCCCGCGACGTAGTCGCGCAACGCGTGGAACGACATGTCGGAGTCCGACAGGTCGCGCGTCGACTGCCCCTCGAGGTCGCGCAGCAGCCCCGAGCTCGCTCCGCCGAGCGGCACCAGCGCGGGGTGCACGTACAGGTCCACCGGCCGGGTCCACAGCACGCTGCGCCGCGCGAGCCCGAGCGGGTCGCCGCGCACCGAGCGGACGGGGCCGACGACGACGACCGCGCGGCGCGCCGTCGGGATGGCGAACAGCTCGTCGTGCGTCGCGTCGGGGGCCAGCGACGGCACCGCGAGCTCGGCGAGACCCGCACCCACGGGCAGCTCGAGCCGCGAGGGCAGGGACCTGCGCCGCGCGGCGTTGCGGACCTCGATCCGACCGACCGCGCGCTCGCCGATCCGCACGCGGTGGTCCGCCATGTCGAGCGTGACCGCGTACCGCGCGCGGCCGACCGTCATGAGCAGGCACACCGCGAGGACGCCGACGAGCCCCGCGCCGAGGGTGGCGAGCTCGGCCCAGCCGAGCAGCCGCCCCAGCACGAGGCCGAGGAGCGCGACGACCGCGCTCCCCCAGCCGGCGCCCGAGATCCGCACGTCAGGCCGCCCGCAACACCGGGGGCGCGACCTGGTCGAGCAGGCGGGCGAGCACGTCGGTCGCCGTCACGCCGGCGAACTCCGCCTCGGCGTCCAGCACGAGGCGGTGTGCCAGGACGTACTGGGCCAGGTCCTTCACGTCGTCGGGCAGCACGTACTCGCGGCCCCGCGAGGCGGCCCAGACCTTCGCGCAGCGCACGAGCGCGAGACCGCCGCGCACGCTCGCACCGAGCGCCGTCTGGCTGTCGTCACGGGTCGCCTCGGTGATGCGCGCGACGTAGTCGAGCACCACCGGGTCGATGTGCACCGTCTGGGCGAGGTCGGCCATCGTGCCGACCGCCTCGGTCGTGATCCGCGGGCTCAGCCCGAGCGTGCGGTCCTTGGCCCCCGCGAGGATCTCGACGGTCGACGCACGGTCCGGGTAGCCCAGGCTCGTCTTGATGATGAACCGGTCGAGCTGGGCCTCGGGGAGTCGGTAGGTCCCCGCCTGCTCGATCGGGTTCTGCGTCGCGATGACCATGAACGGACGCCCCACGGGGTGGGTCACACCGTCGACCGTGACGTTGCCCTCCTCCATGACCTCGAGCAGGGCCGCCTGCGTCTTGGGCGACGCGCGGTTGATCTCGTCCGCCAGCACGACCGAGGCGAACACCGGGCCGCGATGGAACTCGAAGCGGCCCGTCCCCTGGTCGTAGATCGTCACGCCCGTGACGTCCGACGGCAGCAGGTCCGGCGTGAACTGGATGCGGTGGTGCGTGCCCTGCACGGTCGCGGCGAGCGCCTTCGCGAGCGAGGTCTTGCCCGTCCCGGGCGCGTCCTCGAGCAGCAGGTGTCCCTCCGCGACCATCGCCGTGAGCGCGAGGCGCACCGGGAGCTCCTTGCCCAGGAGCACGCGGCTGACGTTCTCGGCAAGGGCGGCGAACGTCTCGGCGAACCAGGCGCTCTGCTCGGGGGTCATGTGGCGGTCTCCGTCGTGGGGTCGAGGTGTGAGGTACCGGGGCGGTGGTCGGCGGTCACGGGTCGGGCGTCGGGGTGGGCTCGGGCTGGGTGCGCGCGGGGATCGTGATGGTGGCGCGCGCCTCGGACGAGCCCCGGTCGTTCCTCGCAACGACCCTGATCTCGACCTTCTGGTCGCGACTGCGGACCGTGAAGTCCGAGAACGAGGCCGTGCGCTCGGATGCCGGGACCCGATCGCGGCACTCCTGCCGCCGGTCGTCGAGGTACCAGCAGAACTCGTACGTGAGGGCGAGGCCGCCGTCGTTGGTCGGCGGCTCCCAGGTCGCGTTGACGCGCGTCGGAGCGTTGGTCGGGTCCAGCGCGAGCACGATGCTCGTGGGTTCGGACGGTGCCAGGCCCCACCAGAACTTGACTGTCGCGGTCGACCAGGCGGTGGTGTCGATGTCCGTGCTCGCTCGGACCGAGAGCGTCAGGTCGGAGCCCGTGTACTCGATGGGCCAGTCGGCGACGTCGACCGTCGCGGACGTCCCGGTGCTCGGGCCTCCGGACGCGCTGCGTCCCCTCATCTCGAGCTTCCACTCGTACTGCAGGTTCCTCCCACCGCCGTCGGCAACCGGATCCCACTCGACCGTGATCTGCGTCGGTCGTCCACCAGCGCCCTCGGCGGTCTTCCTCATCCGCAGAGCCGAAGGGTCACCCGGAGGCGTGGTCGGCGTCGCGGAGCGCGAGTTGCTGAAGTCGCTGGACCCGCCCTCGTTGCGGGCCTTGACGCGGTACGTGTGCGACGAGCCGCCGGTCAGGCCCGAGTGCTCCCAGGACGTCCCGTCGGTCGACCCGACGACCGAGTCGCCGTCGTACACGTCGTACGTCACGCGCGAGCCACGGTCGTCCACGCGGTCCCACGACAGGCGCACGGTGCCCGACGCGGGCGGCGCCACGGGCTCGGCGAGCGTCGGGGTCCGCGGTGCCCCGAAGGCGCGCGCGGTGACCGTCTCGCTCGACGGTCCCCAGCCGGCCTTGTTCTTCGCCTGGACGGCGAACGTGTACTCGGTGCCGTTCTCCGCCTTGAAGGCGACCGAGCGCTGCTCGGTGTCGATGGTCCGGTCCGAGCCGCCGCCGCGGACGATCAAGCGGTACGCCTGCACGCCGTCGCCGTTGTTCGTCTGCGGCGCGGACCAGGTCACGTCGATCTGCCCGCCGATCGCGGTGTCGGTGCGCACCGCCTGCAGCGCCGTCGGCGCCGACGGGGGCGCGGCCGGCCACTGGGTGCCCGACCACGGGGTCCACGGGCTCGGCTTGTCGCGGAGCGCGTTGTGCGCGCGCACGCGGATCGAGTACGACGTGCCGTTGGCCAGGCCGGTGAAGGTCACCTTGGGCGAGGTCGGGGTGAGCACCGCGCTGCCGCTCGGCGGCGACGGCGTGATCTGGACCTCGTAGTTCACGATCTTCGAGCCGTTCGTCACCGAGTCGGGCCAGCTCCAGGAGAGCTCGCCGTCACCGAAGCCGACGAAGTCGACACGGGCGGGCGCCTCGGGCACGGCGTCTGGTCGGGCCTGGGCGGACGCCGGGCTCTCCTGCGACCACCCGACCGCGTTCTGCGCCGCGACGGAGAACGTGTAGGTCACGTCGTTGGTCAGCCCGTCGAACGTGCACGTCGTCGACGCGCACGTCTTGGTCAGCCCACCGGGGCTCGCCGTCAGGCGGTAGCTCGTGATCGACGCACCACGGCTGTTGGGCGCGGTCCAGGACAGCACCACCGTCTTGTCGCGCTCCTCCCCGACGCGGGGGGCCGCGGGCGTGTCCGGGACGCCGCGGACGTTCAGCGAGATCCGTCCCTCGACCTCCCGGTCCGCCTCGTCGATCCCGTCGCGCACGCGATAGCGGACCACGAGCTCGCCGATGTAGTCGGGCGCGGGCGTCACCGTCACGCGCGACGCGGTCGCCGACGCCGTGCCACGCCCCGACTCGACGGTCGCGCCGACGACACGGAGCGGCTGCTGCGGGTAGGGGTTGAACGAGCCCTCGAGCACGTCGATCGCGCGGGCCTCGCCCTCCACCGCGTCCTCGATCGTCCAGTCCTGCACGAATGCCTTAGGGCGCGTGCTCGCGATGACGCGCAGCTCCAGCTGAGCCTCGAGCTGCCCCTTGCGGCCGAACCCGATCCGCAGCGGGAGCACGCCGCGGGTGCCCTTGTCGGCGCTCAGCGCGGCGGCCACCGAGAGCTTGGAGTCGTCGATGGTGGCGGTGAACCCGCTGGGCACGCCGGAGGCCACGGCATACGTGTACTGCTTCTCGCTCGGCGTCGTGCCCTCGGGCGTCGTCGTGAACGACCGCAGGTCGACGGTGATCGGCGCCTCGCCGGGCGCGACCTCGATGACGGCCGGGGCGAACGCCGGCGGGTGGTCGTCGACCGCGAAGACCTCGATGGGCAGCGTCAGGTAGGACGTGCGGGCCGTGGTGTCGTTCGCACTCGTGGCGTCCGTGACCGGCAGCGTCACGGACGCCGGCCCGGCGTAGTCCTTCGTCGGGGTGAACGTGAGCTCGTCGCCGTCCTCGCCCACCGCGACCGTGCCGCGTGTCGCCGTCACCTGCAGCGCGTCGGCAACCGTGGGCTGGCGGCCCTGCGCGACCTTGATCTGCTCCTCGAGCACGATCGTCAGCTGCTCACCCGACGCGACCCGCAGCTCGGGCGCACCGGGCCGCAGCGAGGGGCGGATGAAGCCCAGCGCGGGGACGGTGATGAACGCGTACGCGGTCGCGGTCTCGGGCGCGCGCGCGTTGACGAGCTGGAACGGCAGGGTCTGCGTCTGGTCGGTGAGCGTGACCAGGACCTTGTTGTCGGCCGTCACCTGCGCGACCTGGGCGACGGACGCGGGCACGCGCACCTCGAGGTCGCTGAGCGGTCCGCTCGGGTTCTGCGCCGTCGCGAGCACGTCCACCACGACCTCGGTCAGCCCGAACGTCTCGGTGGCCGGGACGACGACGTCCTCGGCGATCGGCGGCAGCACGGGTGCGTCGGGGTCGACGGTGACGGTCAGTGTCGCGGTGTCGCGCCCGCCGCGCGAGTTCGACACGGTGTACACGATCGGGAAGACGGCGGCCTGCGACGGCGCCGTCACGGCGATGCGCCGCCCGACGACCTCGGCCTGGACCGCGTCGTCCTTGGTGAGCTCGGGCTCGAGCAGGAGGTCGTCGCCGGAGTTGTCGACGTCGTTCGCCAGAACACGCACCTCGATGCGCTCGCCCGGGCGGATCGTCACGGCGTCGTCGCGTGCGACCACGGCCGCGGTGTCGACCGGTCGCGGGCTGATGCCGACGCGGATCGTCCCGACCGCGCGCTGCCCCACCCAGTCCTCGACCGCGTACTGGAACGTCTCGGTCCCCGACTCGTCGCGCAGGGCCTCGTACTCGATCCAGTCCGGCCCGACCTGCGCGACGCGTCCCTTCGTCGTGCCGCTGGCCTGGCCGAGCAGCGTCACCCCGTCCCCGTCGGGGTCGATGCCGACCAGCGGGACCTTGATCCGCACGGTCTCCCCTGCGAACACCCGCGCCTCGAGGTCGCGTGGACGGGGCGGCGTCTTCGTCGTCGGGTCCGACTCGTGCACCCGCACCGTGACGGTCGCGGCCGTGCGGTTGCCGGTCGAGTCGGCGATCTCGAAGACCGCGCGAGCGGTGACCGCGTCGGCCGGCGCCTGGTACCGCAGCACGTCGCCGGAGACGAACATCAGCCCGTCCCCGGGCGCGACCGGCTCGACGAGCGTCGGCATGAGCGACAGGGGGTCCCCGTCGGGGTCGTAGGCGCTCTCGAGCACCGGGATCGTCACGACACCGCCGGTGCGGACGGTCGCCTCGACGTTCTCGGCCACGGGCGCCTGCGTCGAGGACGCGGGCGGCACGGGTTGTACGACGATCTGCCCCGTCGCGGTCTTGGTCCCGTTCGTGATCGTGTACGGCAGGACGACGACGTGGTCGAGCGTGCGCTCCGAGCGGATCTGGACCAGGTGGTGCTCGAGGATCGCGACGCTGAGCCCGTCCGCGTCCGAGGTGTCCACCGACTGCAGGACGAGCATCTCGCCCGCGGGGTCGGAGTCGTTGGCGAGCGGGTCGATCGTCACCTCGCCGCCCGCGGGCAGGAAGGCGCGGTCGCGCACCGCGATGGGCGGCGCGGCCTCCTCGGGCCATGCGCGCACGTCGATCCGCGCCAGCCCCGTCGCCTGCTGCGGCGGGGCCGCGATGACGAACGTCACGTAGTACGAGCCCGCGCGCGGCGCGGAGAACGTGAACGTGCCGGCCTGCAGGTCGGTCGAGATCGTCGCGCCCGTGACCTCCTCGACCGACGCGAGCCGCGCGGGCTCCTCGCCGGTCGACCGGACGGCGTCGAGCGGCTCGAGCGTGACCGGCTGGTCGACGTACGTCACGGCGTGCACCGGGTCCACCCGCGGCGGCAGCGAGCCCGCCGGGCGCACGTCGACCTCGATGGTGCCGGGCGTGGCGTCCTGCGACGACCCGTCCGAGACCAGGACGTCGACCGTGGCGCGTCCGAGCTTGCCGCCGTCGGCGCGGAACGTGATCGTGCCGTCCTGCCGGAACCGCACCGTGCCGATCGCGGGGTCGGTGCTGGCGCCGACCAGGACCATGTCGTCGCCGTCGGGGTCGTGGAAGTTCGCGAGGACGTCGTACGTCGCCTGGCCGTTCTGCTCGACCTGGAACGCGCCCTGACGGTCCTGCACGGGCGGGTCGTTGTCGCCGTCGCCGTGCACGACGAGCGTGACCGTCGCGGTGGAGGGCGCAGACGTGCCGCGGCCGTCGTCGATCGTGTACGTGAACGACTGCGAGCCGCTGGCGCCCGACGCGATGTCGACCTGCAGCGCACGCCCGCCGTGGATCGACTGCACGGTCCCGAACGACCTCGCGATCGACTCGAACTCGCGCACGGCCAGGATGCCGCAGTCCGACGAGGAGTCGTTGCTCAGCACCGCCAGGATCGTGGTGCGCCCGGGACGCACGCCGAACTCGTCGTCCTTCGCGGTGGGTGGTGCCGACTCGGACGTGCACTCGGTCGCGAGGTCCTGGGTGCTGACCTCGGACTCGGAGTCCTCGACGTCGTCGTCGGGGTTCTCCTCCTCCTTGATGTCCTCCCAGTTCGGCACGCGCAGCTCGGTGTCCTCCTGCGGCTCCCACACGCGGCCGCGGGCCGTGTCGTTCAGCACGACGGCCGTGCGGTTGACGCGGAAGACGAGCTTGTCGTCGGCCGACATCTCCTCGAGCGCCTCCACGAGCGGCGCCTCGCCGTCGCACAGCCGCTGGTACGAGCCCGTCACGGACGCCCAGGCCCCGTGCGCGCACGAGCCCACCTGGACCGGCGCGGCCGGCTTGCCCGAGCCCTGCGTCGGGTGCGGCACGGGCTCGCCGCCGTCGAGCGGCACCTCGACGAGGTCCGTGTCGGTCGCGACCAGCACGCGCGACGACGCGGGGCCGGGCTGCTGCAGCGTCGGGTTCGTGCCGGTGATCTCGACCGAGCCGTGCCGGGTGACGACGGTGCTGCCCCGCAGGCCCACCGGCTCGTCGCCGACGGTCGTCAGCTGGTCGAGCTCCCCCTCGCCGAGCGAGCCGTCCTGCGACACGCGGGCGCCGTCACCGGTCGTCGAGACCCGCGAGACCGTGCCGTCGGCGGCCACGCCGTACGCGACACCCGACGTCGAGACGACCGCGCGTCCGCCGCGGCCCAGGTCGACGTCCGGCTCGCCCTCGCCGGGCCGCATCGAGTCGAGCGACGTGAGCGGACGCACGAACAGCCCGCCCTCGGAGTCGACGAGCGAGAGCACACCCGCCGACATCGAGACCGGGCCGCCCGGGACGCTCGACGGCTGCACACCCGCGGCGGCGACCTGCGCCGTCAGCGCGACCGTCGCCGGGTCCACGACCGAGACCTTGCCCGGCTCCACCAGCACCACGTCGCCCTCGTCCTGGAGGACGTCGAACGTCGAGGACTCGGCGACCAGACCCGCGTTCAGCTCGTCGACCTGCACGTTGTACCGGCCGAGCTTGCGCGCGTCGGTCGCCGTGAGCCACACCGCGCCGTCGTTGAGCTCGACGCGCGCGAGCGGGAAGCCGGGGTTGAGGAGGGCGAGCACGGCCACGACCGCGGGGACGGTGACCACCGCCGCTGCCGTCGTGGCGTGGCGCCGCGCGGTGAACCAGCTCATGCGCACACCTGCGCCGGGTCTGCCGAGGCGCGACGGTCGGCGCGCACGATCGACACCTCGATGCACACCTCGTCGCCGGTCTGCGCGGCGGGCAGCGTGACGGTCGGTTCCTCGACCACCTGGAGCGTGCCGGTCCCCTGCACGGTCCGCACGCCCCAGAGGTAGTGGTCGTCGGGCCGCGGGTCGGGGTTGATCCACGTGAACGTCACGTTGCCCGCCTCGTCACGGTCCCCCTCGAGCGAGTGCGGGCTGGGCACCACGGCCTCCACGGCGCTGCCGCCGGTCTGCTCGAAGTCGGTGTCACCCGGCCGACGCTCCGTGCCCGTGGGCCGCAGCGCGGCGGCGGCGATCACGACGATCGCGCCGAGTACCACGACGCCCGACACGACCGCCGCCACGGTCCGGCTGCGCCGCACCTCGACCTCGTCGGCCAGCTCGGGCTCGCCCACGGGTGCGGGCTCGGGCGGCGGGGGCGGCGGCGTGAGGAACCCGGGTCCGGCAGGCTGCGCCTGGACCGTCACCGGGCCGCGGACGCGCGTCGAGTCGTCGGCCGCCGCCGGGGCCGGCTGCGGGATCTCGACGATCGAGCGCAGCCGGGTCGCGTCGGCCGCGTCGCCGCCGGCCGGCGCGGGCTGGGGGTCGGCCTGCGGCGTCCCGTCGTCGAGCAGGTCCAGCGGCGTGACCGGCAGCCGCAGGTCCGCCTCGATCTGCTGCAGCGCACGGCCCAGCGCGGCGGCGGACGGGTGGCGCAGCGCGGGGACCTTCGACATCGCGCGCTCGAGCACCGAGTCCAGGGTGCCCGGGACGTCGTCGCGTCCCGTCGGCGGCAGCGGTGCCCGCTCGATGCGCGCGACGAGCTGCTGCGCGCCGTTCTGGCCGCCGGGGATCTCGAAGGGCGTGCGCCCCGCGAGCAGCGAGTACAGCGTGGCCGCGAGCGAGTACACGTCGGACCGCTCGTCGCCGTGCGGGTGCTCGGCGAGCAGCTCCGGGGGTGACCACGGGATCGACATGCCGACCGCCGCTCCCCCGCCGTGCCCGGTCGTCGCCGCGATCCCGAAGTCCGTGAGCGCGGGCCAGCCGAAGTCGGTCGTCAGGACGTTGGCGGGCTTGATGTCGCGGTGCAGGATGCCCGCGCGGTGCGCGGTCTCGACCGCGGAGGCGAGCCGCACGCCGATGCGCAGCACCTCCGCGACGCTGATCCGCTCGGTCCGGTACCGCTCCGCGAGGCCCGTGCGCGAGCAGTACTCCATGACCAGGTAGGGCCGGCCGTCGGCCGCGATGTCGGCCTGGTAGACCGTGACGATCGACGGGTGGTGCGAGAGCTGGGCCATGAGGTTGGCCTCGGTCTGGAACCGCGCGCGCACCTCGTCGTCCAGGCTCCCCGCGAGCAGGACCTTGACGGCGACGTCGCGGCGCGGCAGGTCCTGCCGGTACAGGAAGACGTCGGCGAACCCGCCCAGCCCGAGCGTGCGGACGTGCGCGTAGCCCGGCAGGGCGGGAGGCGCGGAGGCCTCGCGTCTCGCCGTCACTCGTCGTGCCCCGTCGCGCGGACTGACATGCGGGAAGTCATCCGGACGTCGTCACCGGCCCCCGGCGTCGACCGTGAACGTGACGCCGTCACCGAGGTCCACGAGCTCGCCCGGCACGACGACGCTCGGCTCGCCCGGGTGGAGGCGCCGGGCGCCCTCGCCCTGCCGCGACACGTGCACCCCGTTCGTGGAGTGCAGGTCGGTGACGAGCACGTGCTCGCCCTCGGCGCGCACCTCCGCGTGCGTGCGCGAGATGTCCTGCTGCGGGCTCGGCACGGCGACCAGGCGCGGCAGCTCACGGTTCGTCACGCGCGCGACCTGCGGCGCCCGGCCCAGCAGCACCGTCCGGTCGAGCGAGACCTCCGTGCCCGTCGACAGCAGCAGGCGCGGCGGCTCGGGGGCGGGCACGGGCGTCGGCACCTCGAACGGGCCAGGCGTCTGGCCCTCCTGCGGCCACTGCGAGGCCCACGCCGGCAGCTGGTCACGGATCTGCGCGAGGTCCGACGACAGGATCGTGAGCCCGTCGTGGTCGTCGGGCGACGCGGGCCCGACGAGGGTGCGCACGCCGTCGACGGTCGACTCGACGTCCGCCTCCGGCGCACCGAGCGCCACGAGCGCGGGGACCGGCTCCGCCTCGACCTCGTCCGCCCGCGCGGGCTCGGGCCGGACGGGCTCGGGCACGAGCAGCTCGGGCAGCGCCGGTTCCGGCAGACCCCGCTCCGGCAGACCCTGCTCGGGCGCCGAGCCGGAGGCCACCGCAGCGTGCTCCGCGAGCTCGTCGCGCACCAGCTCGACGTCCGCGAACGGTGCGTCCGCCACCGGCTCGTCGTGCGCGGGCTCGTCGTGCGCGGGCTCGTCGTGCGCGGGCTCGTCGTGCACGGGCTCGTCGTGCACGGGCTCGTCGTGGACCGGCCCGTCGTGAACCGGCTCATCCACCGCGGGGTCGTCGATCGCGGGTGCCTCGAGGACCGAGGCGTCGTCGCCGGTCGGCGGCAGCGCCAGGTCGGGCACGTCGATGACCTCGGCCGCGGGGGCGCCGAGGTCCGCAGCGGCTGCCTCACCGTCCGGCGCGGGCGCCACGAGGTCAGGGGCCGACTCGTCGGGTGCGGCCTCGGCGGCCACCGGGCCGTCGGGCGCGACGACGTCGGACTCCTCGACCAGCACCACGCGCAGCGCGGACGCCGCGGCCACGCCGTCCCCCAGCGGCAGGCCGTCGCCCTCGCCGGGCGCGTCGTCGCTGCGCAGTCGCACCCACGTCACGTCGTCGAACACCTGCTCGGACCACGTCCCGATCTCACCGGCCCGGACCGTGCGGGGACCCTGCGGCGTGCCGACCTCGGCGGTCACGTCGCCGCGCAGCGCGAGGTGCGCGCGCCCACGCTCGACATGCACGAGCGCGAACGACGGCAGCCCGCCGAACCCGTTGCGGGCGAGCACGACGAGGCCTGCGAGCAGCCCGTCGGCCGACGCCTCCCACAACGCACGCGCCGTCGCGGGACCGGCGCTGGGGCCGAGCAGCGCGACGAAGCCGGGGCGCGACACCGCGGACCAGTCGCCGGGAAGGTACTCGGGGACGCTCATGACGTGACCTCCTTCGACGGTGCGTCGGCGCTCGGGGGGAGCGTCGACGCGGACGACCGGCGGGTGCGGGGCACCGTCGCCCCGTGCAGCATCTCGTCCCAGAGGTGCGGGCCGAGCTGCGAGCCGGCGCGCGGCACGGTGATGTGGACGTCGTCGAGCGCGCCGACGGAGGTCGCGACGTCGACGACGACCGCGCTCACGTTGTCGCGGGCACCCGCGTCGAGCGAGCGCCGGACGAGCTCGTTCGCGGCGTCCTGCGCGTCGGCGACGTGCTCAAGCACCGCCCCGATCTCGGTGTCCCCGAGCTCGCGCGTGAGTCCGTCGGTGCAGATGAGCAGGCGGTCGTGCAGCCCCGCGGGCAGCAGCCAGTAGTCCGGCTCGGGCTCGTCGCCCGTGCCCAGCGCGCGCGTCAGCACGTGGCGCTCAGGGTGGGTGTCGGCGTCCGCGGCCTCGATCCGGCCCTCGTCGAGCAGCTCCTGGACCACCGAGTGGTCGACGCTGACCTGCTCGAGCACGTCCTCGGCCCAGCGGTACACGCGCGAGTCGCCCACGTTGAAGACGAGCCAGTACGCGGTGTCGTCGTGCACGGTGACCGCGACCCCCGCGACCGTCGTGCCGCCTTGACGCCCGCCCGTGAACTCGCCGCGGATGCGCGCGGAGGTCCGCGAGAAGCACGCGTGGATGTCGTCGGCGGTCGCGGCGCTCTGGCCGGCGAGCTGCGCGAACTCCTCCACGGCGATCCGGCTGGCGAGGTCGCCCGCGTCGTGACCGCCCATGCCGTCGGCGACGAGGAAGACCGGCGGGTACGCGAGAAGTGCGTCCTCGTTGACCTCGCGGACGAGCCCGCGGTCGGTGGCTGAACCCCACGACGTGCGCACGCATCCTCCTCTCCGACGTCCGGACCGCAGCCGTGCTCCGGCTGCGGCTTCCACATGGTGCCTCACCGGGACGCGCAGCGTGAAAGACCGCCCGAAGTGCGGTCGATCGTCGCACTCGCCCCGATCGCTCGCCGCATCCTAGATGCCGAGCTGGTAGACGCCCCAGTACGCGAGCACGACCAGCAGGATCGCGGACGCCGCGACGACGATCGCGAGCGCGATCGCGCGTGCGGCGCCGGGTGCGACGGGCACGCCGCTCGCACGGTTGCGCACGATCGAGCGGAACAGCAGGACCGCCGCCGCGACCACGAGGATCCCCACGGCCCGGACGGCGATCCACGCCCCGGTGACGACCCACCCGTTGCTCGTGTAGTCGAGCGCGAGCCGCGCGATCGCGAGGATGTACCAGACGAAGCCCACGACCGTCACGACGACTCCCGCGCCCAGCGCTGCGGCCCAGCGTGCGACGCCCGGCGCGTACCGGTGCGCCGCCGGTGCGGCGCTCCCGTCCGGTCGCCGCCGGCGGGTGACGAGCACCTCGGCACCGCGCGCCACGGGAGCGACGAGCCCGGCGAGGGCGACGACGATGCAGGACGCGATGAGCGTCACGGCCACCACGTCACCGTTGTGCAGCCAGCGCGGCTCGGGCACGGGCATCGCCAGGAACGTCTGGCTCGGCTGGTCGCCCGCGACCTTCGGCGCGGCGCCCGCGGTCTGCGGCAGGCCGGTGACCCAGGCCGCCATGTCCTTCAGGAAGGCCGGGACGATGTCCGCACCCACCCGGATGCCGTGCGTCGCGCCCTCGTAGTAGCGGACGGTCACGTCGCTGTTGCCCGCGATCGCCGTGTCCCGCATCACCTGCATCGGCCCCTGGACGATCGGCATCGACGAGTCACCGGTGCCGTAGACCATGAGCACCGGCTGGGTCATGCGCCGCTGGTAGGTCGTGACGTCGAAGTCGACGTACTCGAAGCCGCCACCGGGGATCGCCATGCCGACGGCACGCGGGATCGCGCGGAAGACGCCGTGCGGGACCCCTGTCGCACGCAGGTAGTTGTCGGCCGCGAACGCGGCCTGCTGACGCGGCGGCACCACCGGCGACGAGACGAGCACGACGAACTCGAGCGACGGGTCGTTCGCGGCCATTACGGGTGCGATCCACCCGCCCTCGCTCTCGGCGTACACGCCGACGCGGTCCGGGTCGACGCTCGGCAGCGTGCGCAGCAAGGCGACCGAGTGCGCATAGTCGTCGGCCATCTGGACGTAGTCGCGGTGCCGCAGGGAGTAGGTGTCGAGCCGCTTGTCGGGCACGAGCGTCACCACACCGGCCTCGGCGAGCGCATGCGCCTGCTCGTAGAACGCCTCCTGGTACGTGCCGGTACCCGCGCCGTGCACGAAGACGACCGCACGCGCCGGTCCGTCCGTGCCCTGCGGCTCGCTGAGCAGGGCCTGCACGCTCGTGCCGTCGAGCTGGACCGTCACGACGCGCTGGCGGACCTCGTGCCGCACCAGCGCGGGCGCCTCGCCGATCTGCGTGCTCGACGTCTGCACGGCGAGCGGGTCGCTCAGCGCGACCGGGTCCCACTGCGGTCCCATGAGCGCGCCCATGACGGCGAGCACCACGACGCCCAGCACCGTGCTCGCGAGCACGCGGTACGGGCCCGTGAGCAGGTGCTCGTCCGCGCGGGCCTCCTTCAGCATCCAGCTCTCCCGCCTCGTGTCGTCACCGTCGGCGTCAGAATCCGAGCTTCCCGAGCTGCTTGGGGTCACGCTGCCAGTCCTTGGCGACCTTGACGTGCAGGTCGAGGTAGACACGTGCACCGAGCAGCGCCTCGATGCCGCGTCGCGCCTCGCTGCCCACGTCACGCAGCCGAGCCCCGCCACGCCCGATGATGATGGCCTTCTGGCTGTCGCGCTCGACGTAGAGGTTCACCCGGACGTCGAGCATGGGTGCCGAGTCACCGGCCGGCTGCTCGCGCGGGACGATCTCCTCCACCACGACCGCCAGCGAGTGCGGCAGCTCGTCGCGGACGCCCTCGAGGGCGGCCTCGCGCACGAGCTCGGCGACCATGACCTCCTCGGGCTCGTCCGTCAGCTCGCCGTCGAGGTACAGCGCGGGCGCCTCGGGCAGGTGCGAGACGAGCACGTCGGCGAGCACCCCGACCTGGTAGCCGTCCACGGCCGAGACCGGGACGATGTCCGCCCAGTCGCCGAGCGCCTGCACCGCGAGCAGCTGCTCGGCCAGGCGCTGCCGCGAGACGAGGTCGGCCTTCGTGACGATCGCGACGACGGGCGTGCCGCGCCGGTCGCGCGCGAGCTCGGCGAGCTGGTCGGCGATGAACCGGTCCCCCGGTCCGACCTTCTGGTCGGCGGGCAGGCAGAAGCCGACGACGTCGACCTCGGTGAGCGTGCCCTTGACGAGGTCGTTGAGCCGCTCGCCGAGCAGCGTGCGGGGCCGGTGCAGCCCGGGCGTGTCGACCAGCACGAGCTGGGCGTCGTCGCGGTGCACGATGCCGCGGATCGTGTGGCGCGTCGTCTGCGGGCGGCCGGAGGTGATCGCGACCTTCTGGCCGACGAGCGCGTTCGTCAGGGTGGACTTGCCGGCGTTGGGCCGTCCGACGAAGCACGCGAAGCCCGCCCGGAACTCGCCGTCGGTGGTGCGTGTGGGCTCGGTCATCGCTGCGCTCCGTGCTCGTCGTCGTCGATGGGGTCGTCGGGTGCCACACGGTTGACCAGGACCGTGGCCAGGCGACGGCGACGGCCCTCGACGCGCTCGGCCACCAGGTGCAGCCCGTGGATCTCGCCGGCCGAGCCGGGCAGGGGGACCTTGCCGAGCGCCTTGGTCAGCAGGCCGCCTGCGGAGTCGACGTCCTCGTCGTCGACCTCGAGCCCGAACAGCTCGCCGAGCTCGTCGCGCCCGAGGCGCGCGGGCACCCGGAACACCCCGTCGCCGAGGTCCTCCACGACCGGCGCGCTCGGGTCGTGCTCGTCGGTCAGCTCACCGACGATCTCCTCGATCGCGTCCTCGATCGTGACGAGCCCCGCGATGCCGCCGTACTCGTCGACCACCATCGCCAGGTGCGACGAACCGCCCTGCAGCTCGCGCAGCAGGTCGTCGACCGGCTTGGACTCCGGCACGAACACCGGGGGCCGCACGAGCGACGAGGCGGGCGCGTCGAGCGCGTCCCCCGCCGGGCGCCGGTCCCCCGGCCCGATCGGGATCTGCTCGACGATGTCCTTGAGGTACAGCACCCCGCGCAGGTCGTCGACGGAGTCACCCACGACCGGCACGCGCGAGAACCCGGAGCGCAGCAGGAGCGCGAGCGCCTTGCGCAGCGTCGTGCTCGCGTGGGCCGTGACCATGTCCGTGCGGGGCACCATGACCTCGCGCGTGAGCGTCCCGCCGAGCTCGAAGACCGAGCGGAACAGCTCGCGCTCCTCGTCCTCGATCGCCTCGGACTCGCTCACCCGCTGGACCATGTCCCGCAGCTCGTCCTCGTCGGTGTCGGTGACGCCACGCGCGGACGTGCCGCGACGCGCGATCGGGCCCGCGAGCACGGTGACGACGGTGAGCAGGCGAGACAGCGCCGAGAGCACCCGCACCGGGCTGCGGCGTCCGATCGTGCGCGGGCTGACCCGGATGAGCAGGTAGGCCACGACGACGCTGAGCCCGAGCCCGCCGAGCAGCACGCCCCACCACGGCAGGTCGCTCGCGGCGACGACGATCGTGAGGCACACCGTCGCGAGCATCTCGGCGACGAGGCGGAAGAAGGCGGCCGCGGAGGCCGAACGCTGCGGGTGCTCGGTCAGTGCCTGGATCCGCTGCGCCGCCGGGTGTCGCTGCGCGACGAGCTCGGTGACGGCCGCACGCGTGACGCGGACGACCGCGACCTCGCCTGCGGAGAGCGCCGCGGCGAGCGCGGTGCCCAGGACGGCGACGACGACGAGCAGGCCGACAGGGACGTCGTTCACCGGCCGGCCAGGAACGTCAGCAGGAGGCGGCGCTGGAGGCCGAACATCTCCTTCTCCTCCTCCGGCTCCGCGTGGTCGAAGCCGAGCAGGTGCAGGATCCCGTGCGTCGTGAGCAGCAGCAGCTCCTCGACGGTCGAGTGCCCCGCGGCGACTGCCTGCTGCGCGGCCACCTCGGGGCACAGGACCACGTCGCCGAGCAGGCCCGCGGGCGTGACCTCGCCGTCGCGCCCAGGGCGCAGCTCGTCCATCGGGAACGAGAGGACGTCGGTGGGGCCGGGCTCGTCCATCCACTTCACGTGCAGCTCGGTCATGACCTGCGTCCCGACCAGCATGATCGACAGGTCCGTCTGCGGGTGCACGTGCATCTCGTCGAGCACGTACCGCGCGAGCGCGGCGAACTCCGCCTCGTCGACCGCGTAGTCCGACTCGTTGTTGACCTCGATGCTCATCGGTGACCCGTGTTCCCGTTCTCGTCCCAGCGCGCGTACGCGTCGATGATCTCGCTGACCAGCCGGTGCCTGACGACGTCCGACGAGCTCAGCCGGCAGAAGGCGACGTCGTCGACGTCGTTCAGGATGCGTTCGACCACGCGCAGCCCCGACGTGGTGCCCGACGGCAGGTCGACCTGCGTCACGTCACCCGTCACGACGACCCGGCTGCCGAACCCGAGCCGTGTCAGGAACATCTTCATCTGCTCGACGGAGGTGTTCTGCGCCTCGTCGAGGATGATGAACGAGTCGTTGAGCGTGCGCCCGCGCATGTAGGCGAGCGGCGCGACCTCGATCGTCCCGGCCTCGAGCAGCCGCGGGATCGACTCGGGGTCCACCATGTCGTGCAGCGCGTCGTACAGCGGACGCAGGTACGGGTCGATCTTCTCCGCGAGCGTCCCGGGCAGGAACCCGAGCCGCTCGCCGGCCTCGACCGCCGGGCGGGTGAGCACGATCCGGTTGACCTTGCGGTCGTTGAGCGCCTGCACGGCCTTGGCCATCGCGAGGTAGGTCTTGCCGGTGCCCGCCGGGCCGATGCCGAACGTCACGGTGTGGCGGTCGATCGCGTCGACGTACTCCTTCTGCCCCGCCGTCTTGGCCCGGATGGTGCGGCCGCGCGTGGACAGGATGTTGAACGTGAGGATGTCCGCGGGGCGTGCGTGCGACCCGGCGGTCAGCATCGCGACCGTGCGGCGCACGACGTCGGGCGTCAGCGGCGTGCCGGCGGCGGTCATCTCGATCAGCTCGTCGACCAGCCGCGTCAGCAGCGCGACGTCCCCGGCGGGGCCGGCGAGCCGGACCTCGTTGCCGCGGACGTGCACGTCGACGCCGCTGAAGCCGGACTCGATCTCGGTGAGCACCTCGTCGCGCAGGCCCAGGAGCTCGACCATCGAGACGTTGGCCGGGACCGAGATGCGGTGCTCGACGCGTGCGGGCGCACCGGTGTGCGGTGCGGGGTTCGTCTCGGCCATGTGATCGGCGTGCGCCGTCGCTCCTTCGTCGTGGGGTCTGCGCCGCCCATCCTACGTGGGACCCGCGCCACGGCTCCCGGCGAGGGTCCGCGCGCAGGTCACGCTCCCGGACGTTGGTCCCGTGGAAGTGTCCACCCTGCGGGACGACACTGGACGAGCCCCCAGGCAACGACGCCCGGTGGCAGCGCGGCCGGGCAACGGGGCCTGGTCGCACACCGTGGAGGTGGAGCCGTGGCCGGCTACGTATGGGATTTCAGCGAGGGCGACAAGGACGCCAAGGACCTTCTGGGCGGCAAGGGTGCCGGACTGGCGGAGATGACCCGCCTCGGGCTGCCCGTACCCCCAGGGTTCACGATCACGACGCAGGCGTGCCGCGAGTACATGCGCGACGGTGACGTGCCCGACGAGCTGCGGGTCGAGGTCACCATGGCCATGCGCAGGCTCGAGGACGCGATGCAGCGGCACTTCGGCGACCCGGCGGACCCCCTGCTCGTCTCGGTCCGCTCGGGCGCGAAGTTCTCGATGCCCGGGATGATGGAGACCGTCCTCGACGTCGGCCTCAACGACCTCACGGTGCACGGCCTCGCCGCGTTCACGGGCGACGAGCGGTTCGCGTGGGACTCCTACCGTCGCCTGGTCCAGATGTTCGGCCGCACGGTGCTCGGGATCGCGGGCGAGGAGTTCTCGGACGCGCTCGACAAGGCCAAGGCGGCCCGCGGCGTCGCCTCCGACGTGGACCTCGGGACCGACGACCTGCGTGAGCTCGTGGGCACCTACAAGGACATCGTGCGGGAGCAGACGGGCCGGGACTTCCCGCAGTCGCCGCGCGAGCAGCTCGACCTCGCGATCACCGCGGTCTTCAACTCGTGGAACACCGAGCGGGCCCGCCTGTACCGCCGTCAGGAGCGCATCTCCGACGACCTCGGCACGGCCGTCAACGTGTGCGCGATGGTGTTCGGCAACCTCGGCCCGACGTCGGGCACGGGCGTGGCCTTCACGCGCGACCCCGCGACCGGCCGCTCGGGCGTCTACGGCGACTACCTCGCCAACGCCCAGGGCGAGGACGTCGTCGCCGGCATCCGCAACACGTCCGGGCTCGCCGAGCTGGACCGGCTGGACCCCGAGGCGTACGCGGACCTGCGCAAGGCCATGCGTCGGCTCGAGACCCACTACCGCGACCTGTGCGACATCGAGTTCACGGTCGAGCGCGGCAAGCTCTGGATGCTGCAGACCCGTGTCGGCAAGCGCACCGCACCCGCCGCGTTCCGCGTGGCCGTCCAGCTCGTCGACGAGCACCTCATCACCATGGACGAGGCGCTCGACCGGGTCACCGGTGCCCAGCTCTCGCAGCTGCTGTTCCCGCAGTTCGACCCCGCCGCCGAGCGCGAGCTGCTCGCCAAGGGCATGGCCGCCTCTCCCGGCGCGGCCGTCGGCATGGCGGTCTTCGACGCCGTGACCGCCCAGACCTGGGCGGCCGACGGCAAGGAGGTCGTCCTGGTCCGTCGCGAGACCAACCCCGACGACCTCGGCGGCATGATCGCCGCCGTCGGCGTCCTGACCGCGCGCGGCGGCAAGACGTCGCACGCCGCCGTCGTCGCACGAGGCATGGGCCGCACGTGCGTGGTCGGTGCTGACGCGCTCGACATCGACCCCGTCGCGCGCAAGCTGACGGTCACGGGTCGCACGATCCACGAGGGCGACGTCATCGCGATCGACGGCTCGACCGGCGAGATCTTCCTCGGCTCGGTGCCCGTGCGTCCGTCCCCCGTCAGCCGCTACCTCGAGGACGGCCTGGCCGTCGCGATGGCCGAGGCGCCCGACGAGGAGACGCGCGAGCTCGTCGCCGCGGTCGACCGCATCCTCACCCACGCCGACGAGGTGCGTCGCCTGCGGGTGCGGGCCAACGCCGACACCCCGGAGGACGCCGAGCGCGCCCGACGGCTCGGCGCGCAGGGCATCGGCCTGTGCCGCACCGAGCACATGTTCCTCGGCGAGCGCCGGCTGCTCGTCGAGCGCGTGGTGCTGGCCACCGACGACGCCGAGCGGCAGGCGGCGCTCGACGCGCTGCTGCCGGTCCAGCGAGAGGACTTCGTCGGCATCCTGCGCGAGATGGACGGCCTGCCGGCGACGATCCGCCTGCTCGACCCGCCGCTGCACGAGTTCCTGCCCGACCTGACCGACCTCTCGGTCAAGGTCGCGCTGGCCGAGGCGCGCGGCGACGTGGACGCGCACGACGTCGCGCTGCTCGGCGCCGTGCGGCGCATGCACGAGGCCAACCCGATGCTCGGCCTGCGTGGCGTCCGGCTCGGGCTCGTGATCCCCGGGCTGTTCGCGCTGCAGATCCGCGCGGTCTGCGAGGCGACCGCCCGGCTGCTCGCGGACGGCCACGCACCGCGCCCCGAGATCATGGTCCCGCTCGTCGGCTCGGTGCAGGAGCTGCGGCTCGTGCGCGAGGAGGCGCTGACGATCATGGCGGAGGTCGCCGCCGAGACGGGCCAGCGGCTCGACCTGCCGGTCGGCTGCATGATCGAGCTCCCGCGCGCAGCACTCACGGCCGGCCGTCTGGCGACCGAGGCGCAGTTCTTCTCGTTCGGCACGAACGACCTGACCCAGACCACGTGGGGCTTCTCGCGTGACGACGTCGAGGGTGCGTTCTTCGCGCAGTACACGGCGAACGGCGTGCTCGCGGTCTCCCCGTTCGAGACCATCGACACCCGTGGCGTCGGACGCCTCGTGCGGATCGCCGTCGAGGAGGGCCGGGCGGCGCGTCCGGACCTGCACCTGGGCGTCTGCGGCGAGCACGGCGGGGACCCGGAGAGCATCCGGTTCTTCCACGAGGTCGGGCTGGACTACGTGTCCTGCAGCCCGTTCCGCGTGCCGGTCGCGCGGCTCGAGGCAGGCCGCGCCGCGGTCTCGTCCACGGCGGACACGCGCTGAGCCACCCGCCGGCGTCACCCTCCTGACGCACGGCGGCGCGTGAGAGCGGCGCCGGTCCCGCGAGTGCAGACTCGCGGGACCGGCGCCGTCGCCATGCGGACCAGCGCCTACGACCAGCGGCCGAGGCGCGTCGAGAGCAGCGCGAGCGCGACCGGGCCGGCGGTCGACGTGCGCAGGACGTGCGGGCCCAGGCGGACCGGCCGCGCGCCGGCGTCCCTCAGGCGGGCGAGCTCGTCGTCGCCGATCCCACCCTCGGGGCCGACGACGACCAGCACGTCGCCCGCCGTCGGCAGCATCGCGTCGGACAGCGGCTCGGTGGCGTCCTCGTGCAGCACGAGCACCGCGCCGCCGTCGGCGACCACCTGCCGCGTGCGCGCCGCGAGCGGCTTCGACTCGATCGCGACGTCCACGTCGGGGACCCAGGCGCGCCGGGCCTGCTTCGCCGCGGTGCGGACCGTCCCGAGCCAGCGGGCCCGCGACTTGGCGGCGCGCTCGCCCCGCCACACGACGATCGAGCGCTCCGCCTGCCACGGCACCACCGCATCGACGCCCACCTCGGTCGCGGCTTCGATCGCGAGCTCGTCGCGGTCGCCCTTGGCGAGCGCCTGCACGAGCACGAGCCGCACGTCCGGTGCGGCCTCGCGCACGACCGCCTCCGCCCGCACGTCCACGCCGTCGGCGCCCACGCTCGCGACGACGCCGACGAGGCGCACGCCACGCGTGTCGACGACGTCGACGCGCTCCCCGGGCGCCCGGCGCTGGACGACGCCCGCGTGGCGACCCTCGGCGCCGTCGAGCCGGAACACGTCGCCCGAGGTCACCTCGTCGAGCCTGCCCGGCTCGACGAGGAAGACGGGAGCCGTCACCTCAGCGCCCGGCGAGCTTGTCGCGCAGCTTGCTGAAGACGCCCTGGTGCGACGCGGCGAACCGCGCCTCCGGACGCTCCTCGCCGCGCAGGGCCGCGAGGCGCTGCAGGAGCTCGACCTGCTCGTCGTCCAGCCCGGTCGGGACCGTCACGTCGACGTGCACGTGCAGGTCGCCGCGCCCACCCACGTGCAGGTGCCCGACGCCCAGGCCCTTGAGCGTGACGACCTGCTCCGGCTGCGTGCCGGGGTGCAGGTCGACCTCCTGCGGGCCGTCGAGCGTGTCGAGCGTCAGCACCGTGCCGAGTGCCGCCGCCGTCATCGGCACCGAGAGCGTCGCGTGCAGGTCGTCCCCGTCACGCTGGAACACCTCGTGCCGACGCTCGCGCACCTCGAGGTAGACGTCGCCGGCCGGGCCGCCGGCCGGGCCGACCTCGCCCTGACCCGTGAGCTTGATGCGCGTGCCCGTGTCGACGCCCGCGGGGACGTCGACCGCGAGCGTGCGGCGCGAGCGCACGCGACCCTCGCCCGCGCACTCCGTGCAGGGCTCAGGGATGGTCGAGCCGAAGCCGCGGCAGGCCGCGCACGGCTGGTTCGTCATGACCTGGCCCAGGAACGAGCGCGCGACCCGCTGCACCGTGCCGCGACCGTGGCAGACCTCGCACGTGCGCGGCGACGTGCCGGGCCGGCAGCACGAGCCCTGGCAGGTGGGGCACAGGACCGCGGTGTCGACCGCGACCTCGCGGTGCACGCCGAACGTGACCTCGGTGAGGTCGAGGTCCAGCCGCACGAGCGCGTCCTGGCCGCGCCGCGAGCGCGGGATCGGCCCACGCTGCGCCGAGGCACCCGTCGCCGCACCGAAGAACGTCTCGAAGATGTCCTGGAACCCGAAGCCGCCACCCATGCCGCCGCCGGGCGACGACGGGTCGGCGCCCAGGTCGTACGCGCGGCGCTTCTCGGGGTTGCCGAGCACCTCGTACGCGCGCGAGACGTCCTTGAACCGGTCCTCCGCGGCCGGGTCGTCGCCCGCCACGTCGGGGTGGTGCTCGCGCGCCAGCTTCCGGTAGGCCTTCTTGATCTGCTCGGGCGTCGCGTCGTGCGCGACGCCGAGGATCTCGTAGTAGTCGTTGCTCACGAGGTGGTGTGCTCGCTTCCTGGCGGGCTCGTCGGGCGGTCAGGACGCCTGGGCGTCCGGGTGTTCGTCGTCTGGGTGTGCCGGGTGCGGGAGGCAGTCACCCGGCGAGGATCCGGGTGAGGTAGCGGGCCACGGCGCGCACCGATGCCATGGTCGCGGGATAGTCCATGCGCGTCGGGCCGATCGCGCCCACGCGGGCGATCGACGCGCCGCTCTCGTCGCCGTACCCGCTGGTCACGAAGCTCGTGCTGACGAGCCCGTCGTGCCGGGTCTCGTGCCCGATGCGCACGGACACGGTCGCGTTGTCCTCCGCCATGTCCGACAGCAGGCGCATCAGGACGACCTGCTCCTCGAGCGCCTCGAGGACCGGGCCGAGGCTGCGTGCGAAGTCGTCGTTGCCCCGCGCGAGGTTCGCGGTGCCCGCGAGCACCACCCGCTCCTCGCTCTCCTGCGTGAGGGTCTCCTCGACCACCCCGACGACCCGCCGCAAGAGCGCCAGCTCGTCCGCGGAGTACTGCTCGGCCAGGTCGTCGACGAGGCCCGCGAGCTCGCCGATGCGCCGGCCCGCGACCCGCGCGTTGAGCGTGACCCGCAGCTGCGCGACGACGGGCTCGGTGAGGTCGAGCGACGTCTCGAGCGTGCGCTGCTCGACTCGGCCGGTGTCGGTGATGAGCACGACGAGCAGGTGCCGCGGGGCGAGCGGGACGAGCTCGACGTGCCGCAGTGTCGAGCGCCGCAGCGACGGGTACTGCACGACCGCGACCTGGTGGGTGAGCTGCGCGAGCAGGCGCACGGAGCGGTCCACGACGTCGTCGAGGTCGACGGCGTCCTCGAGGAACGCGCCGATCGCGCGCTTCTCGGGCGCCGACAGCGGCTTGACGGTCGTCAGGCGGTCGACGAAGACGCGGTAGCCCTTGTCGGTCGGGATGCGACCAGCGGACGTGTGCGGCTGGGCGATGTACCCCGAGTCCTCGAGCGCGGCCATGTCGTTGCGGATGGTGGCCGACGACACCCCGAGCGAGTGGCGCTCGACGAGGGCGCGCGAGCCCACAGGCTCGCTCGTCGCGACGTAGTCCTCGACGATCGCGCGCAGCACGTCCATCCGCCGCTCGTCGCTCATCGCCGCCTCCGTCCTTCGCCGTCGCCCGTCGACCGCTACCCGTCCGGCCGTTCCCCTGGCACTGCCCGGTCGCACCCCGCGGGTAGCACTCGACCCTGCCGAGTGCCAATCCTACGCCGCGCCCGTCCGGTTCCGGCCGTGCGGTCCGCCACGCCCCCTAGGGTGACGGACCGGAGGACGGAGGTCGAGATGGATCGGTACGGCAGCGACGTGCTCGGCGGCGGGACGGGTGCCGCGCGCCCCGAGCACCACCGCGCACCACGGGTCTCGCGGCCCCAGGCGGCGGAGCGCGGCCTCGTCGTCGAGGAGGTCACGACCGGGTGGGTCGGCGCAGTCGTGCGCGTCGAGAAGTCGGGGGGCCAGCACGTGGTGGTCCTCGAGGACCGGCACGGACGCACCCGCACCTTCCCCCTCGGCCCGGGGTTCTGGGTCGACGGCGAGCCCGTGCGCCTCACGCCACCGGTGACGTCGACGGCCCCCCGCGCCCCCGAGCGCACCGCCTCCGGCTCGCGCGCCGTGCACGGGGCCCGGGCGCGCGTCGCCCGTGGGTCGCGGATCTGGGTCGAGGGCAAGCACGACGCCGAGCTGGTCGAGAAGGTCTGGGGCGACGACCTGCGCATCGAGGGCGTCGTCGTCGAGCTTCTCGAGGGTGTCGACCACCTCGTGGACGCTCTGCGTGACTTCGCCCCGAGCCCGGACCGCCGCGTCGGCGTGCTCGTCGACCACCTCGTGCCCGGCTCGAAGGAGGCGAGGATCGCCGCCGACGCGCTGCGCGCGGCGCCGCGAGACACCGTGCTGGTGCTGGGGCACCCCTACGTGGACGTGTGGCAGGCCGTGCGCCCCGAGCGGCTCGGCCTGCAGTCGTGGCCGACCATCGAGCGCGGCACCGAGTGGAAGCTCGGCATCCTGCGCGAGCTCGGCTGGCCCGCCGCCGACCAGGCGGACGTCGCCCAGGCGTGGCAGCGGATCCTGCGTACGGTCCGCAGCTACGCGGACCTCGAGCCCTCGCTGCTCGGGCGCGTCGAGGAGCTCATCGACTTCGTGACGGCGTGAGGCCCGCGACAAGGTCACGTACGCACGAGGGGCACCCGACCCCGGGCGGGCCGCGGTGCCCCTCGTGCGTACCAGGCGGTCAGGCGCGAGCCGTGACGGTCCCGCCCGTCAGCCGGCGGAACGAGTACACGGTGAACAGCGCGGCCACGGGGATCGCGACGAGCAGGCCGATGCCGCACACGAGCGCACCGACGAAGGTGATCACCCACGTGATGACGACGGTCAGGATCGAGGAGCCCCAGTCCTTCGTCTGCAGCGCGATGCTCTCCTTGATCGAGTCGACCGGGGGTCGAGCTCGGTCCACCAACAGGTGGAACGCGAAGAAGCCGAAGTAGTAGATCGCGAGCGACAGGAGCGCCCCGAGGAACGGGATCAGGCCTGCGACGAGGCTCGCGATCGCGAACAGCAGCGCGAGCACGAACTTCGGGCTGATGGCGGAGAAGTCGAACAGGTCGCCCACGGAGACCGCACGGCCGTCGGCCACCTTGAACGCCGCACCGAGCAGCGAGGCGATGAACAGGCCGGACAGCAGGCTCGACAGGAGCGTCGAGGCGATGCCGGCGAAGCCGGTGGAGGCCACCGCGAAGTAGCTCGCGCCCGCGTTGTCGGCCAGCCGCGAGAAGCCACCGAACACGGCGAAGACGACCGACCACACGACGCCGATGACGACCGCCCACAGCAGCGTGCCGATCACGAAGGCGAGAGCGTTCTGCGTGAACGCCTTCCAGGCCCAGGAGAAGCCGGAGCCGATGTCGACTCCTGCGGGCTGCGGGTACCCGGCGGGGGGCGCCCCGTAGGGCGGGGGGTAAGCGCCGGGCGGGGGCGGCGGGTAGGCGCCCGGCGGTGGCACGGGGGCACCTGCGGCGGGCGGCGTGCCGTACGGGTCGGCCGGCGGCGGATAGGCACTCGCCGGCTGGGACGGAGCAGCGGGCGACTCGGGCTGCTGCGGCTGCGCCTCTGCGGCAGGCGGGACCGGCGGGTTGTCGTCCTCCGGTCGCGGCGTGTTGTCGCTCATGCGTCTCCTTCAGTGACGGCGGGCCGAGGTGGCCCGCCGAAAGCGAACCGAAGCCGACGGGGCATGTCAAGGAACCGTGCAGGACCCGTGGACGACCTGGACCCACTACCCTGCCTGCAGACGCTCGCACGAGCGACCCGGCACGACCACCACCAGGAGGTACACCGTGAGCACGACCCCCCCGAACGGCGGAGAGGGCTGGAGCGCGGCGCCGCCGCCGCCCGCCTTCAACGCGCCGCAGCCGCTGCGCCCCGACGAGGAGAAGACCTGGGCGATCCTCGGTCACCTCCTGCCGTTCGTGTTCTCGTTCCTCGCACCGCTCGTGATCTGGCTCGTGTTCAAGGGCCGCGGGGCATACCTCGAGCACCAGGCCAAGGAGTCGCTGAACTTCCAGCTCACGCTGCTCATCGTCTACATCGTGGGCTCGATCCTCCTGCTCGTCGTCGTCGGGATCGTCATCCTGATCGCCGCGGGCATCGGCGCGCTGGTCCTGCAGATCATGGCGGCCGTCGCGGCGAGCAAGTTCGAGTGGTACCGCTACCCGGTCTCGATCCGCTTCATCAAGTAGGACGTCTCAGGCCGCGGCGGTGCCCCACGACGGGCGCACCGCCGCGGCCCGCTGCCAGGTCAGGCTCCGAAGCCTGCGAGCGTGCGGACCACGAGGTCGGCGAGGAGCCGGCCGCGGCGGGTGAGCAGGACGCGCCGCTCGGTCAGGAGCGCGCGGCCGTCGACGAGCCCGTCCGCGACGAGCGCCGCGACGCGCCCGCGCTCGTCGGCCGTCATCTCCGCGAGCGGCATCCCCTCGGCGAGTCGTACGTGCAGCATGAGCCGCTCGAGCGCCGCCGCCTCGTCGTCGATCACCTCACGTCCGGCCGCTGGGCTCAGCCCGGACTCGAGCCGCGAGGCGTAGGCACGCGGGTGCTTGACGTTCCACCAGCGCACGCCGCCGACGTGGGAGTGCGCGCCCGGACCGATCCCCCACCAGTCGTCGCCGCGCCAGTACGCGAGGTTGTGCCGGCACGCGTGCCGCGCGCCGCGCGCCCAGTTGGAGACCTCGTACCAGCCCAGGCCGGCCTCGGTCAGCAGGTCGTCGGCGAGCTCGTACTTCGACGCCTGGTCGTCGGCGTCGGGCAGCGTCAGCTCGCCACGGCGGACCTGCACGGCCATCCGGGTGCCTTCCTCGACCACGAGCGCGTACGCCGAGACGTGGTCGACGCCCGTCGCGAGCGCCGCCTCCAGCGAGGTCCGCCAGTCCTCCAGCGACTCCCCCGGCGTGCCGTAGATGAGGTCGAGGGACACGTCGAGCCCTGCGTCGCGCGCCCACGTCACGACGTCGCCGATGCGCGACGGGTCGTGGGTGCGCTCGAGCGTGCGCAGCACGTGCGGCACCGCCGACTGCATGCCGAACGAGACGCGCGTGAACCCACCGGCGGCGAGCGCCGCGAGCGACTGCGGGGTCACGGAGTCGGGGTTGGCCTCGGTGGTCACCTCGGCGTCGTCGGCCAGGCCCCAGGCGTCGTCGACCGCACGCAGCATCCCGACGAGGTCGGCGACCGGCAGGACCGTCGGGGTCCCTCCGCCGACGAAGACCGTGGACACCTCGCGCTCGGGCAGCCCGGCCGTGCGCAGCACACTCGAGGCGAGCGCCACCTCACGCCGGGCGGTGTCGGCGTACGACGCCTGGCTCGCCCCGCCACCGAGCTCGACCGCGGTGTAGGTGTTGAAGTCGCAGTACCCGCAGCGCACCGTGCAGAACGGCACGTGCAGGTACACACCGAACGCGCGCGTCTGCGCACCCGCGACGACGGACGCCGGCAGGGCGCCGTCGGCGGGCGCCTCGTCCCCGTCGGGAAGGGCGGGGCTCATGCGGGCGTGCTCACGAGCGGGGACGTCACTTCTTCTTGGCGTCCTTGGGCGCAGCGGCGTCCGACGACAGTGCGGCGATGAAGGCCTCCTGCGGCACGTCGACCCGACCGATCGTCTTCATGCGCTTCTTGCCCTCCTTCTGCTTCTCGAGGAGCTTGCGCTTGCGGGAGATGTCGCCGCCGTAGCACTTGGCCAGCACGTCCTTGCGGATCGCGCGGATCGTCTCGCGCGCGATGACGCGCGACCCGATCGCGGCCTGGATCGGCACCTCGAACTGCTGGCGCGGGATCAGGTCCTTGAGCTTGGCGGTCATCATCACGCCGTACGCATACGCCTTGTCCTTGTGCGCGATCGCGGAGAACGCGTCGACCTGCTCGCCCTGCAGCAGGATGTCGACCTTCACGAGGTCGGCGACCTGCTCGCCCGTGGGCTCGTAGTCGAGGCTCGCGTAGCCGCGCGTGCGCGACTTGAGCTGGTCGAAGAAGTCGAACACGATCTCGGCGAGCGGGAGCGTGTAGCGCATCTCTACGCGGTCCTCGGACAGGTAGTCCATGCCCTGCAGGTCGCCGCGCTTGGTCTGGCAGAGCTCCATGATCGCGCCGATGAACTCCGCCGGGGCGAGGATCGTCGCCTTGACGATCGGCTCACGCACCTCGCGGATCTTGCCGCCGGGGAACTCCGACGGGTTCGTCACGTGGACCTCGGTGCGGTCCTCCATGACGACGTCGTAGACGACGTTGGGCGCCGTGGAGATGAGGTCGAGGTCGAACTCGCGCTCGAGGCGCTCGCGGACGATCTCGAGGTGCAGCAGGCCCAGGAAGCCGACGCGGAATCCGAAGCCGAGCGCGACCGAGGTCTCGGGCTCGTAGTTGAGCGCGGCGTCGTTGAGCTTGAGCTTGTCGAGCGCGTCGCGCAGCACCGGGTAGTCCGAGCCGTCGATCGGGTACAGGCCCGAGAAGACCATGGGCTTGGGGTCGGAGTAACCACCGAGCGCCTCGGCCGCAGGCTTGGCCGAGTTGGTGACGGTGTCACCGACCTTCGACTGGCGCACGTCCTTCACGCCCGTGATGAGGTAGCCGACCTCGCCGACGCCCAGCCCCTTCGTCGGGACCGGCTCCGGGCTGATGACGCCGATCTCGAGGAGCTCGTGCGTCGCCTTGGTCGACATCATCGCGATGCGCTCGCGCGGGTTGAGGTTGCCGTCGACCACGCGCACGTACGTGACGACGCCGCGGTAGGTGTCGTAGACCGAGTCGAAGATCATGGCGCGTGCGGGCGCGTCCGCGTCGCCGACCGGCGCCGGGACCAGCTCCACGATGCGGTCCAGCAGCTCCTCGACCCCGACCCCGGTCTTGCCCGACACCTTCAGCACGTCGGCCGGGTCGCCTCCGACGAGGCGCGCGAGCTCGTCCGCGTACTTCTCGGGCTGCGCCGCGGGCAGGTCGATCTTGTTGAGCACCGGGATGACCTGCAGGTCGTTCTCGAGCGCGAGGTAGAGGTTCGCGAGGGTCTGCGCCTCGATCCCCTGCGCCGCGTCGACCAGCAGCACCGCGCCCTCGCACGCCGCGAGCGAGCGCGAGACCTCGTACGTGAAGTCCACGTGCCCGGGCGTGTCGATCATGTTGAGCGCGTACGGCTGGAGCGAGCCTGTCTCGTCCGGGACCGCCCACGGCATGCGCACGGCCTGCGACTTGATCGTGATGCCGCGCTCGCGCTCGATGTCCATGCGGTCGAGGTACTGGGCCCGCATCGCGCGTGCGTCGACCACGCCCGTGAGCTGCAGCATCCGGTCGGCCAGCGTCGACTTGCCGTGGTCGATGTGGGCGATGATGCAGAAGTTGCGCAGGAGCTCGGGCGCGGTGGCGGCAGGGCGGATGCGCGCTGCGGCTGCGGCACTCGGGATCGGGGACACGCGGTGGGTGCTCCGGTTCTGGCTCGTCGTCCGGGCGGGACTGTGGGTGACTTGGCGGTACTTCGACGGTCGTCGGCCGCGCGGGACCTTCTCGGTCACGACACACGACCCCACCATGGTCCCATGTCGCAGGCACCCGCAGGAGCGCAGCTCGACCACCTCGACCTCCTGCGCGGAGCACAGGCCGAGTTCCTGTCCTCGATCGGCGAGGTCGACCCGGCCACCCCGATCCCCTGGTGCGGCCGCTGGCGCGTGCGGAACCTCGTCGTCCACCTGAGCCGGATCCACCACTGGGCGGCAGGGCAGGCCGCCAAGCGGCAGGAGACCCCGCTCGGACGCGGACCGTTCGTGCTCGACGAGCTCTACGCCGCGCAGGCCACCGAGCTGCGCGAGACGCTCGAGCGCCTGGGCGACACGGAGGGCTGGACGCTCGTCGGGAACGGCCCCGCCTCGTGGTGGCGGCGCCGGCAGCTGCACGAGACGACTGTGCACCTGTGGGACCTGCGGGCGTCGTCGGGCCTGCCGGTCGACGACGACCCGCTCGTGTGGTCCGACACCGTGGACGAGGTCGTCACCGTCATGCAGCCGCGTCAGGAGGCGATGGGCCGGATGCAGCCGCTCGACGCCCCCGTGCGCCTCGTCGCGACCGACGCCGCCCGGTCGTGGCTGCTGGGCGCGCCAGCGCCGGTGGCGGACGGGCACGAGGGCGCCGACCCGCGTGTCACCGTCGAGGCCACCGCGCAGGACCTCGCGCTGCTCGTCTGGGGGCGGCGCGGGCCGCAGGACGTCCGGGTGGTCGGCGACGCGCAGGCGCTCGACGAGGCGCTGTCACGTCGGCTGACCCCCTGATCCCCCGCGCGATGCACGCCCGCCGGCGGCATTGCCAGCGGTTGCGGGGTCCGGGCGACGCGACGAGAGTCGAGAGGACGGCCGGTGACGGCAGCACCGTCCGGCGCTCGCGCCGCACCGACCGACGTCCCGTCCCACGGAGGTCGAGCATGTCGTCAGTCGCCCGCATCACCAGCATCAGCGCCCGCTCCGAGACGAGCTTCGACGACGCGGTGCGCACCGGCATCGAGCGCGCGTCGGCGACGCTGCGCAACGTGTCCGGCGCGTGGGTCAAGGACCAGAAGGTCGAGGTCACCGACGGCAAGGTGAGCGCCTACCAGGTGGTCCTGGAGGTCACGTTCGTCCTGGAGTGACGGCAGGGCCGCTGGCCCGTCAGACCGCCTGGTCGGTCCCGCGCTGCCAGGCGGCGCTCCAGTCGGTGACCAGCGTGGCCGAGCCCGACCGCTCGAGCGCCGTGCTGGCCCGCGTGAGGGCCCGCGCGACGCGCTTGCTCGCGCCGAGCTCGTGCGCGCCGGCGACGCAGGTCACGAGCGCGCGCGCGTCGTCCCCGGGCGCGACGTCGGTCGCCAGCCGGACCTGGAGCTCGACCCGCGCGAGCGCGGTCATGAGGGGCAGCTGCACGACCTCCGAGAGGAGGTAGCCCCCGCTGATCCCCCGCGCGGCGTCGAAGCCGCCGTCGACGCTGCGCACGCGGAAGCCCGCCGACGACACCGCGCGAGCGAGCGCGTCGAGCAGCACGGCTGCGCCCGCGCGGGACTGGACCACGCACTGCGGCTCGTCGGCCTGCCGCGCGCTCCAGCCCTCGACGGGGCGGCTCACGCGCGCCCGCCGTCGCCCGGTCCGTGCAGCCTGCCGAGCAGGTCCTGCATCGCGGTGATCTCGTCGCGCAGCAGGTCACCCTGGTCACCCGGCTGCGAGCCGGCCGCCTGCAGCTCACGGCGCGCCGCCTCGCGGATCGCGACGGCCTCGGGGGAGCCGTCCTGGCCGCCCAGCACCGCTTCGAGCGTCGTCTGACCGGCGTCGATGCGCACCTGCACGCGCTGCCAGTGCGGTCCCAGCTGCCCGGTGCGCGCGGCCTCCTCGCGCCGCGACGGGGCCTCGCGCGCCGAGCGCTCGTCCGCGGCGCGGACGACCTGCGCGAGCGCGGCGCTCGCCTGCTCGAGTCGCGCGAAGGCCGCAGCCATCTGCTCACCCGGCGTCCGTGCGTCGGCGCTCACGAGACGGCCGCCCCGGCGCGCCGGAACACACCCTCGGCGAGGTCCTCGACGATCGCGAGGCTGCCCACCGCCTGCGCCTGAGCGTCGGCGAACGACGCGATCGCGTCGAACAGCGACTCGATGAGCGTGTAGACGAGCCGCACGATGCCGAAGATCGTCTCGACCTTCCAGTAGGCGGTGGCGAGCAGGACGCCCCACCCCACGCCCGGCACCGCGAGCTCGGCGGCGATCTCGATCAGGAGCTGGGACAGCTTGCGCAGTCCGAAGCCGATGCCCGCGCACACCCCCTTGATGAGCAGCCCGACCGCCCCCATCGCGGTGGCGACCGCGTCGAACAGCGGCGCGACCTTCAGGAGCGCCTGGCTGATCCCCGCCATCGAGAGCCGGAACGCGTCCGCCGCCGCACCGGACCACCCCGTGACCGTCGTCGACACGAGGTGCGCGTGGTTGGCCGCGACCGCCTGCAGCGCGCCGCTCACGTTGCTCCACGCCTGTGCGGCCTTCTCGACTCCGCGCGGGTCGCCCGCGAACGGCTTGAAGATGAGCTCCTCGAGCATCGAGTAGCCGACGAGCTGCTCGAACACCCAGTCCACGCTGCCGAGCAGAAGCCCCGCGCTCCAGCGCAGGTCCTCCATGACGTTCGCGCTCGCCACGGGCGTCACCAGGTACGACGACGCGTCGACCGACTCGGTCACGCCGTCCCCGGACCCGCCCCACCGGCCCACGTCGCCGAGCAGGTCGCGCGCGGAGTCGATCGCCTCGACCACGGACTCCTGCGTCGAGCCGATCGACTCCCACAGGTAGGAGTCGGTGCTCCCCCAGCTGGGCGGCGCGGCGGAGTCGGCGGGACCGATCGGAGCGGTCGCCGGCGGTGCCGCACCCCCGTTCCATCCCGCGTCGAGGTCGCCACCCAACCTGCGCAGACGGTCGAAGGCGGACTCGTCGGCGGTCACGTACGCCGAGAACGTCGTCGACGCCGTGTAGGCGGTCGTGTCGCAGACCCGTCCGAGCGTGTCCGTGACCAGCCGACCTGTGCTCAGCGCCGCGTCGGCGTAGGGCTGCAGGCCGAGCAGGATCAGGCCCAGCGACCCGTGCAACGACCCGTGCGCCTCGAGGTGCGCAGTCATCGCACGGCAGTGCCCGCCCTGGCGGGCCAGCACCTGCCCCGCACGGTCGATCGTCGTCAGGTCTGTCGTCAGCTCACTCACGTCGCCCCCGGGTCGCCGCCTCGTCGCCGTCTGTCCGGCGGGAAGCGTCTCATGACTCGCGCGTGATGCGAACCTCGACCTCGAGCTCCTGCGTGCCCGCACCTGCGTAGATGCCCCGCAGCGGCGCGACGTCGTCGTACGACCGTCCCCGCGCGAGCACCACGTGGTGCGCACCCGCGGGGATGCGGTTCGTCGGGTCGTAGGCGACCCAGTCCCCGACCCACCACTCGACCCACGCGTGCGACTCGCCCGTGACCGTCTCGCCGATCTCGCCGCCACGCGAGGGGTGCAGGTAGCCCGAGACGTAGCGCGCGGGGATGCCGAGCGAGCGCAGCGCGCCGAGCGCGAGGTGCGCGACGTCCTGGCACACACCTGCCTTCGCGTCCCACGCCTCGGTGGCGGGCGTGTGCACGGCGGTCGCACCCGGGATGTACTCGACCCGGTCCCGCAGCGCGCTGCACACGGCCACCGCGGCGTCCGCGGGCCCGAGCCCGTCGGCGGCGGCGACCGCGAGCTCGACGACCCCCTGCGGCGGTGCGGTCGTCGGCGTGTCCGACAGGAACTCGGCCATCCGGTCCCGCACGTCGGGCGCGGCGAGCTCGTCCCAGCCGAGGACGGTGCGCGGTGCGACGAGCTCCCCGGTCTCGACCACGTGCTCGGCGGTGATGACCATCGACTCGTGCGGCACCAGGACCTCGAACGCCGTCACGGCCGTGCCCCAGTAGTCGCGGTACTCGTACGACCACGTCTGCGGCCGCGCCTCCAGGTGCGACGAGACGACGGTCTGGCCCGCCTGCGAGACGGGTGTCATGCGCGCCTCGTTGTAGGACGCCTGCACGGGCGTCGCGTAGCGGAACGTCGAGGTGTGCACCACGCGCAGCCGGCTCACAGGTTCTCCCCCATCCAGGTCGTCGTGGCGGCCGACGGGAAGTACCGCCCGCGCACCGCGTCGGACGCGGCCGCGCACGCACGCTGCACCTGCTCCATCTCGTGCGGCAGCGCGTCGAGGACGTCGATCAGCGGCCGGTACTCGAGGTTGGTCCGCACCAGGCCGATGTGCCGGCGGGCGTCGTCGACGCTGGCCCGGTCGACCACCGGCTCGAGCGCCGCGAGGCACGCGTCGGCCTGGTTGAGCGCGTACACGATCGACCGCGGGAACAACCGGTCGAGCAGCAGGAAGCCTGCCGCACGCTCGTCGGACGCGATCCCGCGGTACGTGCGCAGGAACGCCTCGTGCGCGCCGCACGAGCGCAGCAGCGTCGTCCAGCCGGGCCCCCCGGTGCCCGCGAGCGCACGGGTCGTGAGCAGGCGCGCCGTCATGTCCGCGCGCTCGATCGAGCGACCGAGCACCAGGAACGCCCAGGTGTCGTCGCGCGAGATCGTCGCGTCGATGATCCCGGCCACGACCGCGGCACGCTCGCGCACCCACGTGAAGTAGTCGTGCGGCCGCGCGGGACGCATGTGTGACGGCAGCTGGTTCCACGTCGCGTTCAGGCTCTCCCACAGCTCGGTGGAGATCACCTCACGCGCCCGGCGGGCGTTCTCGCGCGCCGCGACGAGCGCCCCGGCGATCGACGACGGCGAGAACCGGTCGTACGCGAGCACGTCGAGCACCTCGACACGCCCGATCGCGACGTCCTGCGGCGGGTTCGGCCGGTCCATGACCGACAGCAGCGACCGGCACGCGAGGTCGACCTCGGCCCACGGGTCCTCGAGCAGGATCTGCAGGTGGACGTCGAGCAGGCGCGCGGTGTCGTCGGACCGCTCGACGTAGCGGCCGATCCAGAACAGCGACTCGGCGATGCGGCTCAGCACGTGCCCACCTCCGTGCTCGGGACCTCGAGCGACGTCTGCTGCTGCTGCATGACGTGCGCGCGGATGTCCTGCGGGTTCGCCTCGATCGGGACCGCGTTGCCCACCGGGACGGGATGGTGCTGCAGCGGCGCGGCCGCGCGACGCGGCGGCGACCCGCCGAGCACCCACGTGTCCTTCGACCCGCCACCCTGCGAGGAGTTCACGACGAGCCTGCCCTCGGGCAGCGCGACGCGCGTCAGGCCGCCCGGCAGCACCCACACGTCCTCGCCGTCGTTGACGGCGAACGGTCGCAGGTCGGTGTGCCGCGGCCGGAGCCCGTCGTCGACGAGCGTCGGCAGCGTGGAGAGCTGCACCACGGGCTGCGCGATCCAGCCCCGCGGGTCCGCCTGCAGCCGGGAACGCAGGGCCGCGAGCTCCTCCTTGCTCGCCGCCGGCCCGACGACGAGCCCCTTGCCGCCCGAGCCGTCCACGGGCTTGACGACGAGCTCGTCGAGCCGGTCCAGCACCTCCTCGAGCGAGCCGGGCTCCTCGAGGCGCCACGTGTCGACGTTCGCGAGGATCGGCTCCTCGCCGAGGTAGTAGCGGATGAGGTCCGGCACGTAGGTGTAGACGAGCTTGTCGTCCGCGACGCCGTTGCCCACGGCGTTGGCGATCGTCACGGTCCCGTTGCGTGCGCACGTCATGAGCCCGGGCGACCCCAGCAGCGAGTCGGCGCGGAACGTCACCGGGTCCAGGAACTCGTCGTCGACCCGGCGGTAGATCACGTCGACGCGCCGGCGGCCCTGCGTGGTGCGCATCCACACACGCCCGCCCGCGCAGAACAGGTCGCGGCCCTCGACGAGCTCGACGCCCATGGTCCGCGCGAGCAGCGAGTGCTCGAAGTACGCGCTGTTGTAGACGCCGGGCGTCAGGACGACGACCGTCGGCTCGTCGACGCCTGCGGGGGCGGCCGCCGTGAGCGCGGCCAGCAGGCGCCGCGGGTAGTCGGCCACCGGGCGGATCCGCAGCGCCGCGAACAGCTCGGGGAAGCTCTGCGCCATGGCGCGGCGGTTCGACAGCACGTAGCTGACGCCGCTCGGCACGCGCACGTTGTCCTCGAGCACGCGCCAGCCACCCAGCGAGTCGCGGATCAGGTCGATGCCCGACACGTGCACCCGGACGCCGTTGGGCGGGGTGATCCCGCGCGCCGCGCGGCAGTAGTTGGTCGAGGAGACGACGACCGAGCGCGGCAGCACGCCGTCGGCGATCACGCGCTGCGGCCCGTACACGTCCGCGAGGAACGCCTCGAGCGCGCGCACCCGCTGCGCGACGCCCGGCGCGACGTGGTCCCACTCCTGGCTCGCCAGCACGCGCGGCACCACGTCGAGCGGGAACGGTCGTTCCTCGCCCGCGAAGTCGAACGTGACGCCCTGCGTGAGGTAGGACCGGGCGAGCGCGTCGGCCCGAGCCCGCAGCTCCCCGGCCGAGAGCTGGGCCAGGGCAGCATGCACCTGCCGGTATGCCGCCCGCGGGCCGGTCGCGGTGTCGAGCATCTCGTCCCAGGCGACCCCGGCCGGATAGTCGTCGAAGAGGTCCGCCATGGGGCGAACGTAGCGCCGCTGTGTCAACGGCGCGTTACGGCGAGAAGGTCCCCGGCCGGGCGGGTCGTCGTCCCGACCGGTCGGGGCCCCGGCGTCCTGACGAGTTCGCTAGGTTCTGGTCCGTGCCTGCATCCCCGAGCTGGTCGTCGCTGCTGCGGCAGACGGCCGCTGCCGTCCTCGGCGTGCTCTCCCGCCGGCGTCCCGCGGGTGGCGCGACGAGGTCCACGCGCGGGTCGACCGCGCGCCCGACGAGCGGTCCGGGACCCGCGCCCGGTCCGACGACGACCGCGCACCGGGTCGTGCTCGCCGACCACGTCGGCCCCGTGCGCACCGAGTACAGCCCCGACCTCGACGGCGCCGCGGACCCGGGCGAGATCGTCTGGACCTGGGTGCCCTACGAGGAGGACGCGACGCAGGGCAAGGACCGGCCGGTGCTCGTCGTCGGGTGGGACGGCGACCACGTGCTCGCCCTGATGCTCACGAGCAAGGACCACGACCGCAACGCCGAGCGGGAGGCCCGTCGCGGGCGGTACTGGCTCGACATCGGGGCGGGCCCGTGGGACAGCAGGCGGCGCGAGAGCGAGGTGCGGCTCGACCGCGTGCTGTGCCTCGACCCCGCGACGATCCGGCGCGAGGGCGCGATCGTCGAGCCCGCGCTGTTCGCGCACGTCACCTCAGCGCTCGCCGAGCTGCGCGGTCGCTGACCGGACGCGGCCGTGGTGTCGGGGTCACCGAGGTGACGCCCTCGAGATCGCGCGGCACGAGCCCGCGTCGTCGGGACCCGCCCTGCGACCCGGCGTCAGACCGGGCGGGCTTGGGGAAGGCCCGTGGGTCGGGTAACATGGTCGCTCGCGTGTCCGCCCAGGTCGGCGGGCACTCGCCCAGCTCCTCTCCGAGGGTGTCCCCACGCCCCAGTCCCGGAGCTGCGCGCGCCCTCTACGACCTGTCAGATCGCTTCGGCGAACGCACAAGAGAGTCCACACGTGGCGAACATCAAGTCCCAGATCAAGCGCATCCGCACCAACGAGAAGGCGCGCCTGCGCAACAAGTCGGTGAAGTCGGAGCTCAAGACGCACGTCCGTCGCGTCCGCGAGGCTGTCGCCGGCGGCGACAAGGAGGCGGCGACCGCCGCTCTGCAGACCGCGTCGAAGAAGCTCGACAAGGCCGTGAGCAAGGGCGTCATCCACGCCAACCAGGCCGCGAACAAGAAGTCGGCGCTCGCGAAGACCGTCAACGCGCTCTGATCCACACGCACGTCTCGCGCCCCGGCGCGAGGAACGAGGCGTCACCCGTGAGGGTGACGCCTCGTGGCGTTGTCGGGACCTTCGTCGGATGCGCGCGGCCGACGAACCCGGGCCGCCGAAAGGGAGATGTCCGACACACCGGGCGACTCGCCGAGCGGAGACCGAATCGTTTGCGGCGAGCGATTTCCACCCGCTCGAACAGGCAGGCCTCACGTCACCGTGTGATCGAATGGGGGACGTGACGGACGACCTCGACGATGCGGGCCTCCGGCGCCTCGCGGCGGCGGTGGACGACGCGATCCCAGGATCACTGCGCACCCAGTGGGAAGCGCACGTGTCGTCGGCGCCCGTGCTCGTCGCCCGGCAGGGCATCTTCACATCTTCCGGGCAACCAGTTGCCTACGAGTTCTCCTACCGTTCGCAGGGCGAGCCGACGCGGGGAGCCGCGGAGTGGAGCGCCCGTCAGCACGAGCGGGCCACCGCCCACGTGCTCGCGGCGACGTTCGGCCGCGCCGATCTCGAGCGCGTCGCGAACGGTCGGCTGCTGTTCGTCCGCTGCACGCGCGCCTACCTCGTCGGAGAGCTCGCGGTCCCCCGTCGACCGGACCGCCTCGTCATCGTCGTGCCGGACACCGTCCCGATCGACGCCGAGGTCCTCGCGGGCGTCCGGCGCCTGCGGACCGAGGGCTACCGCTTCGCGCTCCCGTCGTTCGTGAGCAGCCCTGCGCAGCGCCGGCTCCTCCCCCACGCGGACTACGTCAAGGTCGACGTGCGCGACCTCGACGTCGAGGGCCACCCCGTCGTGACGCTCGCACGGTCCTACGGCGCGAGCCTGATCGCCGAGTACGTCGAGACACCCGAGGCGATGGCGCACGCACGCGACCTCGGCCTCACGCTGTTCCAGGGGAACCTGCTCGAGCGCGCGGGAGTGCTCGACCGCGCCGGCGCTCAGATCGTCGACTGAACGACGACGGACGGGACGCCGGCGAAAGTGTCACGCGAAACGGCGTCATGGACGGCGCGGCACGCCCTCTCATCGGGTGTGACTCCCCACGCGCAGGCGCCGCGGCCCTCCCCGCCGCAGGTCGCGCGCCAGCCGATCTGGTCACCTGAGGGTGTCCTGCACGGCTACGAGCTGCTGTACCGCACGGCGGACGGGACACCCGCGGGCGTCGACAGCTGGGACGAGAACCGCCAGGAGGACGCGACCGAGGCCGTGCTCTCGCGCATCGCCAGCATGGAGCTGGGCACCGCGCTCGCGTTCGTGAACGTCACGCGCGGGTATCTCGTCGACACCCGCGCGCTCCCGCCGCACCGCGGCCAGCTCGTGCTCGAGGTCCTCGAGACCGTCCCGGCCGACGACGACTCGCTCGCCGGCCTGACCAGGCTCCGCGACGCGGGCTACCGGCTCGCCCTCGACGACTTCACCGCCTCGGCCGCGCAGCTCGCGATGCTGCCCTGGGCCGACTACGTCAAGATCGACTGCCGTGACCTGCTGCAGCACGGGAGCGCGCTGGTCGAGCTCGCACGCAGCGGGGGCGCCCAGGTGGTCGCCGAGCGGGTCAGCGATCGCGCGCTCGTCGACCACTGCGTCGCGTGGGGCTTCGACCTGCTGCAGGGCGACGTCCTCGGCCCTGCCGCGACGCTGCGCGCCTGAGACGCCGAACCTGAGACGCGGTCGCTGCTTGCCCTGAGGCAGTGCCTGACGCGCTGCGTGCCCAAGGCTGCGGCCGCCGGGTCGGCTCGCTGAACCCCCGCTCAGGCGTGCGAGGCCGCAGCCACGCGCAGCACGGCGCGCTCGACCGCGAACCGCGGGTCGCGGCCCTCGCCCTTGACCTCGGCGTCGGCCGCGGCGACCGCGCCGATCGCGACGGCCAGGCCCTCGGGGGTCCAGGTGCGCAGCTCGCGCAGCGCCCGGTCCACCTGCCACGGTGCGAGGCCGAGCTCGCGCAGGGCGCCCTGCCCCTTGCTCCGCGTCGCCCCGACCTTCGCGAGCGTGCGCAGCTTGGTGGCGAGCGCCGCCACGATCGGCACCGGGTCGAGGCCCGTCGCGAGCGCGTGCCGCAGGAGCGCGACCGCCTGCCCGGCGTCGCCCGCCACCGCGGCGTCGGCGACTCGGAAGCCGGTCGCCTCGATCCGGCCGCCGTAGTAGCGCTCGACCGCCTCGACGCCGATCATCCCGGTCGTGTCCGCGACGAGCTGGGCGCAGGACGACGCGAGCTCGCGCAGGTCGCTGCCGACGGCGTCGACGAGCGCGCGCACAGCTCCGGCGTCGGCGCGTCGGCCGGCCCGGCGCAGCTCAGCCGTCACGAACTGGGTCTTGTCGGCGTCGGACGTCACGGCGTCGCACGTGATCTCGGGCACCTGCGCGGCGCGCAGCGCGTCGAGCGTCTTCTTGCCCCGCACACCGCCGCCGTGCCGCAGCACCAGCACGACCCCAGGCGCGGGCGAGGGCAGGTAGCTCTGCACGTCCGCGAAGAGGTCCTCGGTGCCCGCCTCGAAGCCGTCGACGACGACGACCTTGTCCTCGGCGAAGAGCGACGGGCTGGTGGTCACACCCAGCATCCCCGCGGTGTAGACCGCCCCTTCCAGCCGGGTCACCTCGACGTCCGCGTCCGCCTCGCGCGCGAGCGCCACGATCCGCTCCGTCGCGCGGTCGACCAGCAGCCCCTCCGTGCCGCGCACCAGCACGATCGGTGCCGGCGCGGCCTCCTCCCACGTCAGGCCGGGCGCGCCCGATCGGCCCTGCCCGGAGCGGGTGCCGGAGCGAGCGGTGCC